>Ga0114969_10000508_pt1 | contig 33476 bp, 33 predicted proteins | sample M_130807_MF_Meta_FD_87316 | JGI IMG/M metagenome (GOLD analysis project Ga0114969, IMG submission 87316) | Freshwater microbial communities from Lake Montjoie, Canada to study carbon cycling - M_130807_MF_MetaG | ecosystem: Environmental > Aquatic > Freshwater > Lake | place: Lake Montjoie...
AGCACCAGGAGGACCACCAGCAACACCACCAGGAGGAGCAGCAACAGCAACAGCACCACCAGGAGGAGGAGGAGGAGCAGCACCACCAGGATCAACAGCACCACCAGGAGGAGCAGCACCACCAGGAGCAGCAGCAGCAACAGCACCACCAGGAGGACCACCACCAGGAGGACCACCACCAGGAGGACCACCACCAGGAGGACCACCACCAGGAGGACCACTAAAAGCAACAGCTTTAGGATCAACAGGAGCAGCAGTAGGTTCGATTATTTTGTTTTTTAAAAATTCTTTATTAATATTATTAGTAATTAAAATATGCATAATTTTTTCATAGATTTCTTTAATTTTAATAATAGTACTATCGATAACATCTGATTTTTCTTTAATTTTTGTTATATCTGTTTGAGTTATTACTTTTTCTTGATTTACAGAATTAATATCATTTGTTAAAACTTTTGTACTAGCAATAATATTTTCAATATTATTATATAACTCATAAAGTAAGCTTTCAATTTCAGCGATATCTATACCTTTATTAAAAAGCTCACATACACCTACATAAGCCGTATAATATATATACATATAATACAAAACATTTGCTAAATTAAGAGTTAAATAGTGTATATATATATATATATTATAATTATCAGAGCTTAAATTATTAATTTTACCATATAATACATATAAAATATTATTATACAATTTAAAAATTTCAACTGTGCTATTATAGCCAATTTTATTTAAATATTCTTTATTATATTTAATTTGTTTTATATTATTATAATTTTTTGTAATAATTTTGAAATTTTTGTCTATGAGAGCTTTTATATCATCCAATTTTAAACGACCAAAATTTTTAGGTTTATTTGAAAAACTAGCTATACTAGGGACTTTAATAGCCTTAGTAATAGCAACAGCTTTATCACGAAATTTAATTAAAGCATCTTTAGCATACGTTTTAGCACGTTTAATTTTTTCAGCTTTAGCAGCAGCTTTAGCAGCTTTAGCAGCAGCAGCATCAGCAGCATCAGCAGCTTTAGCAGCTTTAGCAGCTTTAGCAGCAGCAGCATCAGCAGCATCAGCAGCAGCTTTAGCTTCAGCTTCCTTATTAAAATTATCTACTGCACTTGTATATTCTGGTGGCAATATTCCATTATTTTCATTAAAGTACTTTACCGTTTTAGTTAAAAAAGGAGGTCTATTAAAAAACAATTCATTATTTTTATCAAAATTAATATCTTTATATATATTATCCTTAATATTCTCCTTAGTTATGCTTGCATCAGTAATGGTTAATAAATAAGTATAAAAATTAAAAACTATTTTTATAATAATATTTATAACATCTGTTCCAGAAACTCCTTCTTTACTATTACTATTTATATAACTTTTAAATATTAGATCCAATATAAAAAGTGTAATAAAATTGACTTGTTTATTTTGTATTAATTCCTCTATAATTATATCACCATTATCACTATTGATATAATATTTATTAAAATATCTATATAATAAATCAATATCATAATCATTTAAGTAATATTTTTTAGTATTGTCTCGTATACCATCAGTATCTAAAATTCTGTTTAAAATATCTTTAGCTCTTTTAAGCCTTGCTTGTCTTTCATCCTTTAGCTTCGGCGCACCACCAATTATTTTTTTTGATCGTACAAAATGTTTTTCTCTGTTATAAATATTTAATAAATTAGTATAAATTATTTTATCGTTTTTTAATGTATCCATTAATATATTTATATCATCTAAGTAATCGAATGTTAAATTATTTTGTTTCATTTTAGTAATAAATTTTTTTAGTTTTAATTTCAATATATTATGGTTTTCATATATTGATAATAATGTCATTAATATTTTTATATCATTAGTAATAACAGATTTCATATTATCTGTTGTTTTATTTTTATTGAATTTTATAAGATCGGTATTTGCCAATATATTAAAGCGTTTTAATTCTTTAATATGAATGGTTGTCATATATATTCTAATTATTTAAAATTAAAATAATTATATATGAAATATATTGTAAATAAAATAGCCATTACTAATGTTATAAACAAATAATAAGAATATACTGAAAACATTTTATATTTACAAATGTTATATATGTCTACCACTAGACTATCAATATTTGATAATGTATTAAAATAATCATTATATACATAATAATAAATATCTTTATTATCATAAAATGCAGTCTTAATATTAGGATTATCATATTTAATTAATGAATTAGTTCCATCGGGTAATAATGAATCATATCTTAAATTCATTAATGGATTTATTTGAGACTTAAATAAAATTTTAATTAAATTATATGTTGAAAGTATATCTTTTAATTCGCTAGTCAAATTATTGTTATTATAATAAGTAATTAGAGTATATGTATAAATTGCTGAACTTATTTTAGTTTTATAATAAATGCCTTTTGCGTCTTTTAATGTTTTGAATTTTTCTAATGTTAGCAATTTATCATTATTATAGGCTTCATTCATAATACCTTTAATATACGATAGTAATTTTTCGATACTACTATTATTTTTAATATCATTACATTTTCCATATTCAAATTTAGTATCTAATTCATTTTTCTTATTAATATAATTACATAAACCTTGAGAGTTTATAAAATCTAAATTAATATTCTTATAAACTAATTTAATTAATAAATTCATACCTCTTGATGCATTATTAACGTGTGTAAAATTATAAATTATATATATAATACCCGAAATAATAATTATTAAACATAATACAATTATATAATTATATTGATTCACTATGATTTCTAGTTTTACAACATAATAATAATATAAAATTATACCTAAAATAATAACCGACACTAATATAAAGAATATTAAATATATGTCTATTGAGAAATTATCGGCAAAATAAATAATATTATTTAATTGATTAAATTCTGGTATATTTTTTAATATAATATTATCATATTTAAAAAAATTACTTATTGTTGCATTAATTAAATAAACATTTTTTGCAAATATATCATATTTAACCCATAATATACAAATGAACATTACAAGTAATAATAAATAATTGAATAATTTATAAATCCATACACATTTATTATTATTATTATTATTATCATATACTTTAGTCATGAAAGTATTAAATTCTTTAACAAATTGTATTTTTTCTTTATAATATTTATCATAGAATACTCGTTTAAATGGTTCAATATATTCGTAAATTAATTGCGATGCACTACTCATTTATCTATTTTATAAAGATTTTATTATCCATAAAAATAAAAATATAAGTACTGGATAAGTAATACGAACTATAAATTCTTGCAATGGCGATAATACATTATCTGCCAAATACTGTGTTATATAATGACTACCTAATTTTTCTATAGATATACCCAATACTATCACAAATGATAATAATACTAATTTAAAGACATCACTACGAGACATCGCCATTCTATCCCAAAACGAATATTCGGGATAGCGATTTCTTTTTATCGGTTGTGGCGGTGGTTGTTGTGCTTGTTGTTGAATATAATAATTATTTTGTGGTGGCGGTTGTTGAGGTAATTGTTGTTGTTGTTGAGGCATTTGTGGTTGTTGTTGAGGCATTTGGGGTGGTTGATGTTGGGGTTGATAATCATTTTCGTCATTCATAGGTTTATAATCGTCATAAGCTATATTTAATTCTGTCATTACTTTCTAAACAATAAATATATTTAATTTTAATATCTTATAATAATTACAGAAAGATTATGAGTTATTATAATAATATATTAAGTTTATTTTCATTAGTTATGGCATTAGCTATATTATTTATAGTCCTATTTGGGTGTCAATATAAGAGATACAGACATTATGAAGGGTTTCAAGACATAAAGACTGATGAAAAAAAAGAACCAACTCCAGAAACTCCTAAAACTTCTCCACCGTCTAAAACTGATTTAAGTCATTTTGAAAATAAATTAATGGAGGGGTTAAATGATGGTACTGTTAGCACTAAAGATTTAGAGACTATGATTAAGAAAGAGGAATTTACACAAGAAAATTTAGAAAATATGATTAATTATATTGAAAAATTTAAGGGAAATAATGGATTAGATTAATAATTATATTTTAATTCTCTTTGTTTATAAATATTTAAATTGTCTCTTGAATAATTTTCATTAACATCATCATTTTCATCATCCTCATCTTCATCATTTTCATTAATTATTTCTTGTTCTTCATTTGTATATTTATATTCATTAAAATTAGTTTTATAATTAGGATTTAATATTGAATTAAAAACTTCAGTTATTTTTATTTTTGGTTCATAATAATAAATAGCTAATGTTATATTATGATTAATACCCTTAAAATCATATAAATATTTATCAGATGTTTCGAATTTTAATGATAATCGAGATAATTTACCAATCGGGTGGAATTCTCTTATTGGAATTTTAGTAATATATAATTTTTCATCATTAAAACCCAAACTAGTTGTGCGGAATTTTGCAATACCTAATGTATAATTTGAATATGCTAAAGAACCGAATGAATGTTCCTCAATTTCTGGACATCTCAAAACAATATATTTTTCACCCGTAAAGCAAACCATACCAGGTGCTATAATTTTACTTGTTTTAATTGGTGTTGTAATTAAACTATTTGGATAATAATCAAATTCAAAACTTATAAATAATTTCTTAAAACTAGTATCATTATAAATATTATCATAATATATATTATTTTTTTTTTCATCTGTTATTGTTTTTGTTATATTAGTTAATAATTTATCATTAACAGTATATTTAATACCATCATCTTCTTTTTTTACTAATAAACTAAAACCTAACGTTTCAGCAATCGTACTATCGCGCATATTTAATATAAATGGATATGAACATGTGAATGTTATTACTTCTGTTACATTAACTGGATTTGTTAAACCAGATGCAGTAAAAATTTTATTAGGTTCTATAGGTGCTATTGATGAATTAAATGTATCCATAAAAGTTTGTAATGTATAATCACCGGGTGGCATTACGAACTTTTTAAATATACCATTAAACGTTTCATCATAATTTAATGTGATATCTATATTATTTATAAATGCATTAAACGATGTATAATCTTTAGTTGGATGAATATAATAATATAACACATTATTATAAATATCTATCGAATACATAGTTCTTGGTATACTAGTGTCTATAATATCAAAACCAATAACATTTTTAAATGCTGTATCAAAATTAATTACATAATTATTTGGATTTGGATAAATACTCATATCTCTATGTTTACTATCAATCAACAATACGAAAGTTTGTTTAATACTGTTATTTTTCAATTGTTTAATATCTTCTATAGACATTATTAATATGAATATATAATTAATTAACTTTATTTTTCTTATATTGTTAGTATAAATGGAAGAAAATAAATTAATTGAATATTATTTAGGATTATTGGGGCAAATTAAATTATATCACTGGAGTGTTATGAAATATTCAAAACATGTAGCATTAGATAATTTACATTCTAATTTATCTGATAATATTGATAAATTCGTTGAATGTTATATTGGTAAATATAATAAACAACCATTACCAATATTTACAATTAATACAACTGCTACAAGCTATACAGCTAATATTATAGGTTATTTAGAAACTCAACGCGAAAATCTAAAAAAAATAAGAAATCAATTTTCAAAATCAACAGACCTTCAAAATATTATTGACGAAATGACAGGTAATATAAATCAAGCTGTTTATTTAATTAAATTAGAATAATTTTTAATAATTACTATGAATCATAAATCGTAATGACTTCTTATTTTTTATTGATGATAATGATGATAATGGTAATGAAGAATGTTTAATTAAAAAGTCGGTTAATACAGTATCGTTATATGGAAATGTATAAATTTTTTGAAATTCTAATAAATTATACATAAATATTGTTTTGAAAATGATATATGCATATGTGTTCGTTTCATCTGTATATATACCATTAGGGGATTCTTTTTGTATTGTTAATATTTGTGATGATTTATATAATGAATATTGCAGTTCTTTTATAAATAATTTATAAAAATCTAAATTATATTCTATACTAATTTGATATAAATGCATAATAGTAGCCCAGAATTCAACAATTGCCTCGTTTGGGTCTAAACTAGGATTATTTATTTTAAAATGAGTTTTTAATCGATTTTCATTATAACTACTAAAACTCGAATGTATTCGCGTTATATGATGAATTAATTCATGCATAAGGACCTTTGGATATTCTTCAAATCTTAATATATATATTATTGGTTTATTAAGATACGTGAATGCAGAATTACAATTAATTGTTTTTAATGGTTTTCTATAATCTTCTAAATTAAAAGTTTTCTTAAATGGAGATAATAATAAATATATATTTAAATCATATGGTATAAATTGTGATATTACAAATACTCTTTTAATAACTCTTTTTATATGATTAATATCTAAATTATCTTTATATTTTCTGTAATAAATATGAACATTCATATTTTTATATGAAAAATATTCATATGAATCCAATTCATCCATATATTTATTATATTGGGTGTTATATGTGAAAAAACGATTAATATCCTTTTTAATTAAACTATTCATCTATATTATCTGGAAAAAATTGTTTTAGTTCTTTAATAATTGAAATAATATATTTGGGATCTTTTAATTTTCCTGCAATTTGTAATAATATAGATGATTTTAATTTATAATCCATCGATTTATTAATATTCGTTTCATTTATAGCTTTATCATCCCAAAAACAACCTCTAACAATAAAAACATTACTAATATTTGATTTTAATTCGTTTTTTAAATAATTATTTTTGTCATCAACAATTTCATCATTATATTTCCATATATTTTTACCCATATACTTGAATTTATTTTTAATTACTTCATAAATAACTTTAGAAACATCATAATGTGATCCATTTGAACCTATACAAATATCAATATAATCATTAATCGTATTATCCATATTTATATTTAAAAATATAAATATTTATAATTTTAAATGTATAATAATCCTTATACTGTTCTTAAAATATCAAGTTTAGCAACAGTAGACGAAATTAAAAAAGCTTATAGAAAAATTGCTTTAAAATCGCATCCAGATAAAATTAATAATATTAGTGATATTAATGAACGTAATATTAAAATTAAAGAATTTACGGATGCAACAAACGCATACAATCAATTATTAAATAATGATATGGCTGATATGAATATAAATAATTGGGAAGAAACATTCGATTATATAATGAATAGTCAAATATTTAAAGATTTCATTAATAGTTTCATAAATATTCCATCAAAAATAATAAAACACGAATTTAAATTGGATATTTCTTATAATGATTATTATAGTAAAAATAAAAAAAAGATTAGAATATTTTTAAAAGATTTAAAAGAACCTATTTTTATTGAATTAGATTGTAAAAAATATCCAAAAGCTATTATCAATTATTTGGATGATAATGATAATGAACATGAAATAATATTTTTATTAAATATAGTAAATAATAATAAAAATTATTATCATATTGTAAATATTGATGGTAGTATTGATGTGATTTATGATATGATTATTAATACAGCTGAATATTTAACAGGTAATATACGCGAACACATATTTATAAATAAAGATTTGTTTTTAATAAAAATAGAACCGTTCTCAAATAAATTTATAATAAATGGTATGGGTATAAATAATGGTAATTTTATATGTAATTTCATATATACACCCATACAAAAAGATATGTGGGATAAGTTAAATACTGATGATAAAAATATAATTATTAATTTATTTAACCGTATAAAATGAAATTGATATAAAGATTTATTATTATTATAGAAATATAAAATATGCCACAAGCCTCTAAAAAAAATACACCAGAAACTGTTAAGCCTGTTGAAACTAAACCTGAACCAGTAAAAAAGCCACGTGCTAAAGCTGTAGCTAAAGTTGCTGATGATGTCGCAGTTTCAAAGGATGAGGATGTTGCACCTGTAGTTGATGCGTCAAAGGTAGTAGCTGACGATGCTGCAGTTAATCCAGATGATAAGCCAGTAGCCGATAGTTCTATTGAGAATGTAATGCAAGTTCTAGCTGATAAGATTGGTAGTCTTACTGGTCTTATTAAGGATATTCAAAGTTCTCTAAAACCAGTTCTAAAGGAACATGACAAACTTCGAAAGATTGTCGAGCGTATCCAGAAAAAACGTGATAATGCTCGTAAGTCTCCTTCTGGTTTTGCTAAGCCCAATAAGATCTCTGATGAACTGTGTGATTTTATCGGCGTTCCCCATGGTACTGAAAAGTCACGTACTGATATTACACGATATATTAACGCTTATGTGAAGGAACATAATCTAAATAAGCCTACTAATCGTCGTATCATCCTACCTGACGAGAAGCTAAAGAAGATTCTCAAGATCAATAATGATGAGGATGTAACATTCTTTGTTCTACAACGTCTAATTTCTCATCATTTCCCAGCAGCTGGAACTAAAAATTCACCAGCCGTCGCTGTAGCTGCTACTTAAAAAATAGTTTTATTTTTTCATTTTTCTATTCGTAATAAATAGAGATTATGCCCAATTTAAAAAGAAAATTAACACAAGCTGATTGTAATTTATGGTATAAAAATAAGAATATTAATCCAATTACAAATCGTAAAATTAATACAGAATCTAATATATATAAATTATTAAAAATAAATTGTGAAAAATCATCGAATATTGTTAAAAATGTAAATGAATTTTGCGAATTTAATTATAAAGATGAAAGCGATGATAAGAAATATAGGAAATTATATGAATACGTAAAAATATTTTGTGATAAGTTTTATGCATCTTTAAGACCTCAAAAAACAATAAATACGAATTTAACAAATTATAAAATAATTATTGATTATTTAAAAAAAATTAAATTAAATAATAATGAATGTTTAACATTATATAAATCATCTAATAAATATTTATTATCTGATAATATTTTATTATATAAAAAGATTGGTTCAAATAGTCGTTTTGGGGTTGTCTTCAAATCTATGAATATTAATACAGAATATGAGAATATTCCTAAATTTGTTGTTAAAATACAATTCTTAACAAAAGAATATAAGACAGAATTATTATTCTTTAAATTAATTTCAGATTATGCAGTTAAATATAATATTCCAAATTTACCAGTATTATATAAATCTATTAATTGTGATAAAATAATTAGAGAACCTGCATATCCAGAAGTTATTTATAAATCTAATCGAAAATTTAAAAAATATTCTATGATTTTATATGAATTAGCATCAGGTGATTTAAAATCTTATTTAACTATGGATAATATCACAGAACAAAAATGGAAAAATATATATGAACAAATATTTATGTCTATTTTAATTTTACATAGTATGAATATTATACATAATGATACTCATTATGGAAATTTTCTATATACTAAAATAAAACCTGGTGGTTGTTTTCATTATAAAATTAATGGCGATGATTATTATATTGAAAATATTGGCTATAGATGGATTATTTGGGATTTTGGAAATGCAAGACCATTATCAAAATTAGTTAATGGATTATTTATTAATGATTATATGTTAATTAACCTTTTTATGAGAAAACGCAATCTAACTATGGAAAAATTACCCGAATTTAAAAACCATAATTTATATGGTAATGGAAGATATGCTGGATATTTAAATAAAGATGTTATTATTCCCAAAAGTATTGAGAAACTTCAAGAAAAATTATGGAAACATTTAGGAGAATTAACAAATAATTATTATATTTCTATAATTCATAATAAAAAGTTAACAGAATATAAATGGTTTAAATATCTTATTGAAAATAATATGTTATATTCTAGAGTTCCTATTGGTAATATTATATCGTCCGTAAAAATAAATATTTCATAATTTATAAGAATATATATAAAAATATGATTTAATTTCTTTATATTATTTTCCTTAAATATGATTAACAACACAGAGATGATTTATAATGATATCAATTACGTTAAAATCATCATCGACCCCATCAAATACATTAATATTGATGCCATTATTGATAAGTTTGATGGAGATGCTCCTAAAGACAGCGATGATTTGTATGATTGATTAATTTTTATATAAATACAAAATTAATTTTTGTATTTTTAGAATTCATCCATTACTTCACCGATTCCATGTGAAGCCGTTGAAGCAACTGCACCAACACCAGAAACTGCTGCTATAGGTTTATAAATAATTGTTAATAATGTCCATATCCACATACAAACAATTATAATAACACTAATAATTATTATAATCCAACCTATAAAATTTGTATAATTATTTAATGATATATTATTAGGATTTTCAGGATTATAATAAATTTTAATTTTTTGTCCCTTACTTAATATTCCAGATTCTGTATTTACAGTATATATAGTATCTTTAACTGAAAATTCAACAACCGATACACACGATTTCGAACGAGCATTACAATTATTAACCTCTTTTACTATTCCAAATGCAATTTCTGTTTTATCACTATTCATATTTTTCACATATACGCCAATAATTATTATTATTACAAATATTATTGTTCCTATTATTGTTGACATTACAGAATATGCAATTCCTATAGTTGCAGTTGTATCATATATCGGTTGTAAATAATCCTTATTTTTATTAACATATGTTGTATCACTAACAAACCCACCATTATTTTTACGACGTGTCATAAATCCTATAATAACTATTTAAAAATAATTATTTAATTATTATATATGTCTTCCCATAATTATATAAATGATGTATGGTCATTATATTTTCATGACCCTTATGATATGAATTGGGATGCTGGAAGTTATAAATTTATTACTACTATTAGTAGTGTCGAAGATTATGTAAATATTTTTAAAGCATTTGAGGATTTGTGGCAGAGAGGCATGTTTTTTATAATGAGAGAACATATTATGCCGCGATGGGAAGATGAAAATAATATTAATGGTGGTTGTTTATCATTTAAAGTAAATAAACCCGATTGTAGTGATAAATTATTTGAAATAACATCTATGATTTTAGGCGAAACTATGGGTACTACTGATGTTATTTCTATGAATATTAATGGATTGTCAATTAGTCCAAAGAAAAATTATCATATTATTAGAATTTGGCTCAAAAATAATGATAAAGCCAATAAAAATTTATATAATCTTCGAGTTCATCCATATTCAGTTATTATGTATAAATCACATAATGAATAAATTATATATAAATACTATATATTTATAATTATATTATGTCAGTTGATATATTTAAAGATTTTATTAATAGTAGCGATTTTAATAATGTCATATATAATGAATATGATTTTGCAGAAATCGAAAAAAATAATAATACTAGAATTATGAAACGTACCAATTATAAATTAAATAAACTTCGTAATATCGATTTTCCATTCATATTATTTAAATTAGTTGAAGATCTTATGGATAAGATTAATCTAGAATTAATAGTTAGAGAAACATATACATACAATAATCTTAATTTTTATTGTAATATTAAAAGTGAATTGGATAATTATAAATTTATTGAAGACATTTATTATAATGTTAATTTAAAATGTGATAATAATGTTCTTTCAATTGAAACATCCATAGAAAAAAAATATGATGAGAATAAATTAAATGAAATTGATAAACTTTTTTTAAATGTCTTATTGTTTTTTATTGAAAATAATTATACTTCATATGTTAAACATGAAATATTCAAAAAAAAATTAGAAAAAATTAATCTTCGCTCTTTTGTGCTAAACATAACTTAACACTACCCATAGATGCTATGCTGTATTGTAATATAATTGGATATGAGTTTTTTAGATATATCTCAACTGTCGAACATAAATTCGTACATTTAGTAAAAATACTCAAATATTTTAAACTAAATATTCCCTGAATTATTTCTTGCGTATTCTCATTTGTTTTTATTTGAATGTTTTGAGTTTCAGTAGCCAAAACAGTCTCCTGACAACAAAATTCACCCTGACAACTTAATATTAATTTCCCTCCAATATTCTTAATTTCAATATATTCTGCTAAATTATGCATATCTCTTATTATTTTCTGTAGATATGCTGATGGCATAGTAATTATTGTGTTAAAATCAGCAGGTGGAATATCAACATTCACAACATCAATATCTAACATCGATAATTTATATGTTGTTTTTACATTCTTTTCATTATTTTCTATTGTTATTCCTAAAATATTTGGGTCATTTTTATGGATAAATAATGATAATATATCGCCATTTTGAATTGTTTTTATTAACATATGAAATTTTAACATATTTATTCCCACGTATAATTTCTTCTGACAATAATACTTTTCAAATTTATCAGCATGTAATTTTAAATGTATCAAAACAATATGTGTATTATCTAATGCTACTATTTTCATTCCATGTTCATCAAATTCTAAATTAACATCCATTAAAATTTCTTTCATAGCGTCAATTACCGATTTTATAGTTGATGCCTGTATGGTTTTAATTTCTAATATATAATTATTATCACTCATAATGATTACTAATTAAAATAAATTCCTTATATCTTTATTTATAAATATATATGGGTTCATCATCCATATTTGGTATTTCAATATTATTTTTATTAAATATATTATTTCCAACATTTTGTAAATAATTACTTGGTTTTATATTGCCACTTCCTAATTTTAAAGTCTCTTCCCAAAACCACATATCAGTATTACTAGAACCTCCTTTACGTTTCGCATATTGCAATTCAATTATATCGTGTATTTTAGAATAATTATACATTATCGTCTATTACTATCCATCATTTTTTTCATTTCAGTATCATAAGCATCACAAGTTTCTCTTATAAACGCCCAATTAATCTTTTTATCATTATTATTATTATCATTATTATCATTATTATCAATTTCCCATAATGCTAATAAAGTTTTGTTAAAGTCATTATTGTTTTCGTTAAATATTCGTTCAATTTCTTCGTTTGAAATATTCGCAGGTGCTTGACGTAATAATTGTTCCATTATATATATTTATATTTAGATATTTTAAATTTACCATATTCTGCGGATAATTCATATGCCATTTTTTCATATGGATGTTCCTCGTTTTTAGAAATTATATCATTTATTCCTGCAGGTGTAGTTGATTTATATATATATAACATTTCTTCGCCATTTTTATCACGATATATATATTCATCTAAATCTGGATTAGCTCGAATTAATGGCTCGCTATCTCTTCTTCTCGAAATTGTATAATTATTATCAATCAAATAATTATTTATATTTTTATTATATCTTTGATATATATGAATACTTTCATGTATTAAAATTTTAATTAATGCATCGTCATCATTATTTATCACATTTGGAGATAGAAATATGATATCTGTTCTAGTATGTGGGAAACCTTCCTCATATACATTATCTATTAATGAAAATTTCCACATATAACCATTATTAAAAAAATTCTTTGCAATTAATGAACATTTTCGCATTTTTTTCATTTGATTCTCTGTGAAATCTAAACAACCTTCTAATATCTTACTAATATATTCATTTGAATTTAATACCTTTCTTGCGTATAAATCATAAGTACTTAATGATTTTATATAATCATCAGGATCGGCATATATAAATTCTTGTGTTTCTGTTTTATTTAAAAATTTTATAGTTGTATTTGTTTTATTAGTAAATGATTCATTTGAAATAAATATTACAGATATTATGCAAAATAATAGAAAAAATATTATTCCTCCAATCCATATAATTCTATTACTTTTCATTATCTAATATTTATTATATAATATTTATGAATACATAGATAAATTGATTAAATTATTATCTCTTTTTATAATTATATATTTATCAATAATTTCTCGTGTTATTATAAATGGAAATTTAATTAATTCATCATTTATTTTTATGTATCTATTCATATTTATATACGAATATATATTATTAATATTTCTTTGTAAATTTCTTACTCCATCCTCTTCAACCGTTTTATCAATTATATATTCAATTTCAGCATCCCTAATTATAATATCATCATCTTTTATATTATATGATTTGCATATCTCTTTTACTAAAAAATTTTTAGCTATTTTTAATTTGTCTTCTTTTGAATATTTATTTAATTTAACTATTATCATACGATCTCTCAATATTGGATTAATATGATCGATATTGTTAAATGTAAAAAATATTAATGATTTTGACAAATCTAGCGTTATTTCTTCCAAATACTTATCCGTGAAATTATCATTTTGAGTACTGTCTGTTATATGAATTAATGTATTTGTAATTTCATCTCCATATCTACCAGTAGAAATCTTATCTAATTCATCAAATAAAAATAATGGATTCATAACTCTCGCTTTAATTATCTCTTCCACTATCTTTCCATACGTTGAACCCTCATAAGTATATAAATGACCCTTCAAATAACTCGAATCTGATATTCCACCTAATGGAATAAATGCATATGGATATTTCAATATCTTTGCTATACAATCTTTTATTAATCTGGTTTTACCAACACCCATAGAACCTTGAATACCTATAACATAACCTTTAGCATTTGGATTTGAAATAAATTGTGCTAATATTCTTACTATATGTTCTTTTGTTTCATCGTGTCCATATATTTTATTATCCAATTCTTGTTTAATATTTGTTAAATAATTAGAAATAACATCAATATTATTATTAACATTTATATTATGATATATACCTAATGGTATTTTTGAAATAGTATTTATGAGTTTATATAATTTATTATATTCATTCGATTCTGGCGACATTTTATTTAATTCGTTTAACTTATTTATAATAGCACGTTTATTGTCATTTGATGTATTTGATAATAATAATCTAAATCTCATAGGTGTTATATTTGTCATCAAATTATATAAATCTTTTTCAATAGCCATTAAATTTTCTTTGGTTTTAGGTAATAATGTATGGAAATATGATATTTCCTCATTATTATAATTTGTTAATAATGAATCATATTTATTACGTCGTTTTCTCTCCATATTCATTCAATATAAAAAAATAATATTATATGCAACACCTATAATAATAAGATTTACCGCTATTTTCATTATATCTTATAATTTCAACAATTTCACCCTGTTTTAATCCCAGCCATTTCGCAATCACGTCCGTTTTTAATATTAGCGGCATCTGTAATTTACTTTTAATTAAATATTTAGTCATTATTTCAGTTGCTTCTTCTGGTTTTAATTTACGATGCGGTGGTACTAACTGATGTTTCGTAGGATTAAATAATAACTCATTAATTTGAAAGAATTGTAACATACCTTTCTTTTTCTGTAAAATCTTATCAATTAAATTTAATTGAGTAATTGTTGGTGTCGTTAATATATCATTATTAAATATTAAAATGATATTATATTTGCCATTATAAGAATTTACGAATGTATCAATATTACTTTTGCTCTTCTTTAATTGTTCTATGATATTCACTCGTAAATTTTTAGTTAATGCAAATATAATTGTCGTATTATCTGTGTGAAATTCTAATATATTTACATCATTATAAAATTCTTCTCTGTCTATTTCTGCTTCATGTTCATCAAATTCGTCAATATTATCCCCTCGGTCCGTGAGCATATCTTTAATATTTTGGATAATATTATCTATTTCCATTATTTAATTATTTTGTTCTATCTGTTTATATATCATTTTTTTATTTTATTGATATTTAATAATAATCAATAATGTCTGTTTATGAAATCGTTAATTTTATTAATAATACCAATAAAAATGAAATAAGTTATTCTAATTATTTTACTGGTGATATTAATGAATTTAGAAGAATTGGACAAATGTATATTACTATTTTACACCTTTGCACATTTAAAACGCCGAATTAACGACAAAAAAATAAACAAAAATGTAAAAATTTGGTTATAACACATCGTGAAATGTGTATGAAGTCTTAACCACTACGACAAAATACTTCTGGTCTTTTTCCAGTGTTAAATATAGATTTTACTATTTTTAACATATTTTGCACAGCATTTTTATCTCTGTTATGGAATATTTCGCTTTTATGCTTAATAGATTGACATCTCAATATTCCATGACATAAGTCTGTTTCGCCTTTTCTTTTTGGTTTTTTACTTGGCTTTTCTAAAAACTTTTCTATTTCTTCATTACAACAATTACAAAGTTTTGATGTTCTAAATTCATTTACCAAATATGTTTTATAACCCGCATTTCTAAATATTCTTCTAAACTTTTTACATATTGTTGGTTCTTTTCCTTTCATATTATTATCACCTTTATCATAATCACCAACTACTAAAATAGTTTTATTAGGCTTACCATATTTATTTTCAAAATTTTTAATCATCTTACTTTCACTTTTTTGTGTGTTTGTAAAAGCATTTAATTTAAATTTTCTAAAAAATGATTTTTCATAATGAGTATAAAGTTGATTATTTATTTTATTCTTTTCAATACAATATAATTTAAACTTTTCATAATTACAACTTTTTGAATTAAGATTAGACAATGTTGTTTCTAAATCTTTAATACTTTTATCATCTATAAAAGTTTCTTTATTAACCTTATCAATAATTTTATTATATTTTTTATTTCTTGTTTCCAATCTTCTTTGATTTTGTGTGTATCTAAATGTTTCTAATTCATTCTTCTCATTATAAGAACCAAAATATAATAAATCGCTCATTCCGGGATCGGCACAAACCACCTTCATATTTTTTAGTTCTTCGGTAATTTCTGTTTTTTCAATGTAATTAATATTTTCTTCTTGACAACATTTTTTATTTTGATATGTTTTAGATAATGGCTTACCATTTACATCTACACGAATAAATAGAATACATACTGAAATACCATCTGTTCTTATCATATGACTGAATGTATATTTTTTACCTTTCTTAAATACTCTTTTTGATAAATCAAAAAATTTACTCCATAATTCATTATATTTATTTTCTTTTTTGTATGTTTTTAAATATTCACTTGTTGCTTCATCACCTAAAAAATTACTAATTAATGCACAAGTATCAATACAAATATTTTTAGGGATAATATTAGTTCTTAATGGTAATACATTAAATAATCTTATTTGTTTTTCTTCTTTGTCTATTTTTACATTATTAAGTTTTTCTAATTCATTACAAATATAAAACATAGCATGTAAAAAGTATTGAGTATTTGATTTAAGTTCATAATAAATATTATTTTCTTCAAATTTATTTTTATTTGGAAACAATTTAATTCGTTGTTCTATTATCCATTTATGATATTTTTCATTACTTGTTAAAGTATCAAATGAAACTAAATCCTTCTTAACTTTATTTATATCTTCATACAATGCTTTATGTAATTGCTTTCTTAATTCTTTATCTTTATTTGCTTTTGTTATTTCATCACGCTGTTTTTTAACATCAAAAATAATATTGACATATTTATTAAGATGGTCTATAAAATGTTCTTGAATATTATTATTAATATTTGTAATCATATCAATCGCTTCATATGCCAAAATATAACTTAATTTATCATAATAAAGTATTTCACCATCAATAAAAGTTTTAGAATAATGTTCTTTATAAAATGTTGTTAAAGTCTTTAATTGTTCAGGCATATTATCATCTCTATAACCTCCTGAATTACATTTTCTTTTAGTAATTACCTTAAAAATATCGCAAATAAATTCTTTATCTAATGTTGGAAAAGGTTGATTATTATGAAACAAATAAATAAAATATAATTTCAAAAATTGGTAAGAATGAACTACAATTTTATTTGTTCTTGAAACTATTTCATTAATAATAGGATTAATATTATTATCTTTTAGAACATTCTTAATATTATCCTTATTTGTTTTCATAAAATCAAAATTTTCTTCATCTTTTTTCTTTTCTTTAACTTTCGGTTTTGATTTTTTCATATCTATATAATATAACTATATATTTTATTTTTAAATAGTTTAACGCATTAAAATTTAATTATAAAAATTTGAAATAATTATAATTAAATTTATTATATCATAATATAATAAATAATGAAAAATTTGTGAAAAAATTTACTGAGGCAATTAAAATAGAATGTAGTGCAAAACAAACTATAAAACAAAATAATAAATGGAAGGTTATAAATTTATGTCAAGAGAAAATATTTATAAATCTGTTGTAAAAATATTAAATAATAAATTTTCAAAATAAATTAATAATATTTTATTTATTTTAATTTTTGTTTTTTAACTAAAATCTTAATACATTCTTCTATAAAATTATATACATCTCGTTGTTTAATATCATACTGTTCTTTTATACTATAACTACCATATCCAACTTCTATAAATATATTATTATTTAATACAATACTATTATATAATATTTTTCTCATTCTTATTTTTGTAACATGTAATGATTTACCAGATGATATATAATTTTCTATTTTTTCATTAAAATTAATATTGTTTAAATTATTCAAAATATTAATTTTATATTCATTCCAGTCTATAATATTTCTTTCTTTAAAAATAACAGACTCTATAATTCCTTCAACATTAAGATTAAATGACATATTTTTATTTATATATCTATTTATTTTAAGTTATAAATAAATAAATCATTTTTTTTATTTTAATGCATCTAATATTTTTCGTTTTATATCTTGGCAATTATTAGCAATTAAATCATAACTTTGTCCATATGTAATAATATCCATTAATGTTTTAACTCTTTCTGGATCATATTCATTTGACCTCATTTTATCACAACTATCAATAGTCCAATTATGTCCTTCCTCATTCATTTTTAAACCAGATATATTTGGATTTATTTTTCTTAATACACCTCCAGATGGTCCATATTCTACAATGTGATATTCATTTGTAGATATTTTAATCATTATTCCAGTGTGATGTAATGAACCAACAGATATAGGTGCATCAGCTAATCATCTTTAAATTCCACAAATTTCAATAACTTTATTTGTAATTGGGGTTGGTGGTTTTGGTAATGTTCTAATAAAATTTTTTGGTGCTAATACAATGCCACCTGAACATAATATACTTCTTGGATATATATTAACATAAATGCTATCATGAATTTCTACTTCATAATTAAAATTGTCTAATATAACATTTAATGCACATAAACGATAAATATTCTCTAAACGATTGTAAATTGGAAATACCTTTTTAATATCATCATAATATTTATTAAAGAATTGTTGTAGGTATTTGGTATAAGATGGTAATTCTATTTGTTCATCATCCTTCCAACAAGTAATATTTATTTTTCCTTTTAATTTTTTCAAATTTAAAACATCATCTTCTAATGTGTATTTGATGTCTTCATATGAAATAGAAGCACTAATAATTGTATTTAATTTTTTAAACTCTATATGTTCAGCATTAAGTTCTTCTTGTTTCTCTTTCAAATTATTATCACTAACAAAGTTTGAAATAATATCAATTAATCTAAGAAAACCATAATTATATTTAACATTAGATACTTTATATTTTCCTTCTATTTCTCTCATACTAATCATATAAGTTTCCTGTTTAATTAATTCTTCATCGGTACCATTAATAATTATCGCCATTAATATACGATAAATATGTTTCAGTAAATAATCAGTTAAATATAATGTGTCATATACTGCTGAATTACTTGCGATTAATTCAGGATAGACATAAGATTGATGATTACCAAATATTCCATTAAGATATCGTCTCAAATCAATTCTCATTTGTTTAATTTTGTTTCCAATAATAAATTGTTCTATTTCAGTATCAGGATTTTTTAATTCATATTGATAACTACCATTATTTAATTTAAATGTATCAAATAAATCATATTCATCTATTTCACCTGTAAATATTCCTTCATCATCTGTTTTTAATGATGGAAAATCATATGGTAATTTATCTAATTGAAATAATTGTATATATTGTTCTTTTGGAATACTTGATTCATTTTTTAGAATATGATGACCAAAAGTTTCAATATTTTCATTAAGATAATCATTAATTAGATAATGATGATATTTGGGGTCAATATATTTTAATACCAAATCGTAATTGATAGGATTACAAAGAAATGGCTGACAATGAGTATCACAATTTGGACAAATATTATCATGATCATTGACAAATGCAACACTTTTCCAATATGTATTACAACGACCACATTTATTTGGCGTATATTCATTTGATATAAATGTTTGAATTTGCTTCCATTCTAATTCACACTTTTTATATTCTTCTTCTTTCCAATAATTACGAATATGTGTAAAAGTTTCCTCCATTTTGTTAATTGATATAATATATTGATTTAAACTATTTAAATCAATTTTTTATTTATTATCTTGTTGTGCTTTTAATTTTGCTTTACGATTTAAATATGCGTTATGTCTCCATTTTTTTAATTTTTCTGGATTAGTTTCTTTTATTTTCTCCATATAATTTTTTGCTTTTTCTTTAACAATATTATTATTTTTTTCGTAGTATTTTTTATTTCTTTCCGGATTAGTATAACACTTTAATTTTTCTTCTAATTCATTATTCTTATTTTTAAGTTCTTCTATTTCAAGTTTTAACTTATTTATTTCTTCATTCATTATATATTTACTATAATAATATTATAACATAATTTTAAATATTTTATGTCATAATATTAAGTATAAATGACATCAAAACATAAAAGTGAATATTTTAAATTATCTGCAGTTGAATACTATTTAGTTGGTGATAAATCACAATTAGAAGTATGTAAAATATTCAAATGTAGTCCAAGAAGTTTAATGAGATGAGTTAAAAAATATGAAAAGGAAGGTGAAATAAAAAGAGAAAATAGAAAACCAGTTGCATATAAAGTTTATAAAGAACACGTTAAATTTTTATTAGATGAAATCAATAAAAATAAAACCATAACTATGACTGAATTAAAGCATAAACTGAAAGATAAATTCAAGATTGAATTAAGTAGGTTTCATATCAATAGAATTGTAAAAGATAATAATATAACATTGAAAATAACAAGAATCAGACATGAACCAGAAAAAAGATTTGGTAAAGAAATTAATATAAATCAAAAATTAAAAGAATTTTATGATGAAATTAAAAAACATAAATTAGAAGATATTATATGTATTGATGAGACGTCAATTAGTGGTCTTCAAAAAAGAAGTCATTGTTATAGCGAATTAGGTAAAAGATGTGTAATTAAAACACAATTGCAAGAAGTCTTCAAAAAATACACTGGTATATTTGCAATTTCTTATAATGGTGTTTTAGGTTGGGATTTATATGATAAAGGTGGAATTGATAGTGATAGATTATATGAATTTTTAGAAAAATATATAACTAAAAAATACAAAATAAATTAATTATTTTGGATAATGCAAGTAGTCATAGAAACGCTAAAATAAAAGAATTAGTAAATAAGCATAATACATTATTATATAGTGTTCCATATCAACATTTTACAAATTCAATAGAAAATTATTTTAGTATGATGAAATCCAGATTACAGAAATTAGATGGATTAACTCACAAAGAATTAAAAACTAATATAGAAAAAGTCATTAAAGATATACCAAAAGAAAAGTATGAAAATATAATTAAAGGAACTTATAATAGAACAGAAAAATATCATAAGAAACCTTCTAATAGAAAAAAAACATTAAAAAATTATTTATAATTTACATATTTAAAAAATCGGCGTTTTAAATGTGCAAAGGTGTAAAAGATAATTTCGATAATCATTTTGATATTACTGATAATACTATAATTATTAATCATAATGATTTATGGTTTCATATCTTTTTTATTTGAAAATTATAATATTTATTGGAATATTTCAATAACAAAAACTAAATAATTTTAACCTGTTTTAATTTTCAATCCTTTCCAACCAACACCATAAGGTCCATATGTCTTTTCAATATATGAACGAAGTTGAATGCGATCCGGACATTTCTTACCTTTTGGAATATTCTCATTAACCCATATTCTGAAATCATTATAAATATCATTAATTCCTAATTTTTCTTTATTATCTTCACTATAACTAATCTTATCATTTAGATATTGTCCAATAATATCATTATTATCCTTATATTTCTGTGTAGCATTAATTACTTCACGCGGTTCTGTGATCTTATTAGGATTAATATTTTTATGACGATCAATTAACATAGATAAGAAGTAATCAGAATATTGTTCAAATTTTTCGGATAACTCTAAATCCATCATAAATTCATTTTTCTTCTCAGGATCTGGATTTTCACAGAAACGAGACGAAAATTCAATAACGCGTAATCTGCGCCATACACCACCATCTTGAGAAGGGATTTCCGGCAATTCATTACACGCTAAAATCATTTTAAATTGTGGCTTAAATTCATAAGGTTCCTTATATAAACTTCTTGTTAAAATTCTATCATTACCAGACAATTCTTTCATATATCCTACATTAATTTTATCATTATCATTTGGTTCTTGTAATACTGCAAACCGTCTTCCTTTTGTTCTCTCAATCTCACTTTGAGCTGAATTAGAAGCTGCGCGTTTTTGAGTTAATAATGCAATTGGTAATGTTGCATAATAATCACCTACTGATTTTTGAATTAAATCTAACAATCTACTTTTACCATTACTACCCTGACCTGTGAATATATAGAAACGTTCTTGTGCGATTGAACCATCAATAATACATGCTAAAATATCTAATACATAATTTCGTAAATTAATATTTGTAAATACTTTTTCGAAAAATTCAGTAATTTCTTTAATTTCTGGTAAATTTTTATTAAACGGATAATACATTTTATTTGTTGATAATGAAATATGATCGTCTGGCATACCATCTCGAAATATATGCATTTTCATATCATATACACCATTCTTAAATCCAATCAAATGCGAACGACAATCCAATATTTCTTCAAATTTTTCATCAATAAATAAACATTTACATTCTTTCATAATACTATCTTTATATGATGCCGTTTTTAGTTTCTGTGCTATTTTTATAGCATCGCCACCTCGTTTACTATAAATAGATTGTTGAGCCGGATCAATAGAATTATTACTGCTGTTACTATTATAGAATATTGCTCTATCTAGAAATTTACGACACACTTCCTCGCTTAATGTTTTGCGTAAATTCAAACCTTCACGAGTTCTAATCCAGCAGTGCACATCTTTATCATATTTATACCAAGTTTCCTTATTTACTGCTTTATATTCTCCTTTATACATCATTTGAACAAGTTTAGCAACATCATAATGAGCACCTTCTGAACCAATCGCCATATCAATTAAAGGTAATATTGAATTGTCAATAATATCCTTATATCTGGCTTCATTATCAGTTTTAGCCCACCATCTTAATGTTCCCATTCCTAAATTGTCTTTTCGCATTCTATCCCATAAATTTTGACATTCACCCTCGACATAATTACTAGCAATCTTCGAAAAATCAATCCACTGATTTAATAATCTATAATCAATATTTCTTAAAACCCATCCTAATTGTATCCAATCATCATAACGTTCCGCTCGAGATGTTGATAAACATTCAGCTACTAATTCTCGCGCCAATATATAATCGTCCTCAGTTGCCTGATTTCTAATATTATTAAATTCTTTTTTCAATAAAATATTATTTTCTAATTTATCCTTGAATTTCTTATCAATTGCTGGTAAAATATGTCGAATATATTCTTCGATTTCACCGATATATTCAATTTTAATTTCAGTTTTCAATAAATTATTATTTCTCATCGAGAATAATTTAATATAACCAATTTCATCACTTGCATTTGGCATATATTCATCAATAGTAATAGTATTATCCCTATAATTATAAATTTTAGATACGCGGTATGCTTCACATTCTGGCTTTTTACTACCATACATTTGCCAACAATTAGCATTAATTATTGCTTTATCTATGACATCCTCGTATTCATTACATAAAAATAAATCACTAAATACCTTTTGTGCAATATCTAATATTCTTTTTCTAATGAAATGTTGTGTATTATTATCAATTATAATATGTGGAAAAATTATATGGATACCATCCTTGATTTTATTTCTAAATTCAGTTGGATAAGGTTTTTCCATTACATATGCAACATTTTTATCTTCACTTACATCTAAATAAGTATTAATAATCTTAAAATAATTATCAATAATCCTATCAATATCTGTATCTTTATAAATACGATGTAAATTAGGAGAACCATTCTCATTCATAGGCATGGGAAACCTGAAATCTAAGTCAACTCTTAATGGACTTGGTTCTATTGGTTTTTCAGTCAAATGTAAAGAAACACCATTCGTAATAGCTACTGAATATAAATTCAAGAATTCGTCATATTCCTCATTAGATATAAATAATGATGTTTTAGGATTGCCGATACTTGTATTTGTGTATGCTTTGCCTTTTTCAGTTTTATGCTTCGAAATGAATGTTTTTAATTTTTCTTGACTTGTCATATATATTAATTATTTATTTATATTTTTAAATTATAATATTTTATCATTTTTTTATTATTACTAAATAGATTATAATGTCATATTGCAGTCCAACTGCCGATAATAAATTGTTTTGCTATTGTTTAAATTCTCTTCAAAAAATTGCGTTAGCATGGAATTTTTTAAAACCAAAAAATCAAATTAAATTAAATTTAACCGATTCATCACAAATTTTATTTGCAAAAATTGCTAAAAAAATTAATGTTGGTAATAATTATTGGGCATGGGTTGATATCATTAAATATATTAATCATAATAAAAATTATAAAATTTCACAAATTATGAAAGAAATCGAAATAAAAGAATTACGACCTGCACAACCAAAAGAATGGATTTCTAATAAAACTGAATGGCTCTCTAATTTTGATATTGAAAAAGTTTTATTACAATATGAAAATGATAAATCATTACTTTATAAATTTCATGGTGTTTTTACTATAGATTTTGGATCTAAAAATACTGAAGGTAAATGTAAATACTCTAAAGATTGTAATATTAATATGAAAAATATTATTAAATCTGGTAAAAAGTTTTTTGGATTTATTACGAATTTATGCAAACATGATGAACCTGGAACCCACTGGACTTCCAGTTTTTTTGTATTAAATCCATCTCTTAAATCCTATGGTGCTTATTATTATGATAGCGTTAAACGTCCAATTCCTAAATTATTATTGCCGGTATTTGAAGATATAAAGAAACAAATGAACATTTTATATCCAAATAAATCATTTAATATTAATGTTAGTAATGTTGCACATCAAAAAAGCAATACTGAATGTGGTGTTTTTTCAATTACATTTCAAACAAGATGGCTATTGTTATTAAAACGTAAAGGATATAATAATGTGGCTTTTAAAGATGTTATTCATTTTAAAAAGATGAATGATAATGTTATGAAAAATTTACGATTTAAATTTTTTAGACCAAATATCAATTCGTTAATACTTAAAAATTAAGAATTAATATTTATACATAGTTATGAATAAATTATATGAAATTTCATTAAAAATGTTGAATGATAAACATAAAATTTCGAATTATCCATACGAAAAATTTGAAACTATTTATAATAAAGTTTTTGCAGATAAAAATGAATTTAATGAAAATGATTTAAATAAACAAGTTCTGAAAAAAATTAATGAAGATTATATTAGTTCTAAACAAGAACCTGATATTAATTTAGTCGTTAAAGATTATATTTCTAAAAGAGAAAATTCTAAAATTATACCATACGCAACTGAATTGATTAATAATAAAAATACTATCAATTATATTAATGTTGATAATAATTCTACTGGTAGATCATTTATTATAAACACATTCAAAAATAATGTCAATTTTACTAAACAAATTTTAAATAAAATTTATCCATCTTATTTATGTATTCCATCATCTATTAAAAATTATACTCCTTATATAATTTTATCGATAAATGAAGATATTAATTATACATTTGTTCCAAGTAAAATATCGAACGTATGGGATATTTGGAAACCCGTTAATGATAAATATATAAATATTGAATTAAATTCTAGTAATTGGTCCATTTCATTATTTGATCATTCAAATACTCTTATAGATCTGCAATCGTTTTATATCGATATTTTAAATATAGTTGATAATAATTCTTATTATGAATTAAAATTAAATCATAATTCTTTTAATTCTAATGAAAAAATTAAAATATTTAGCAAATCAGGCTCAACATTTGATTCAATCGTCTTAAATAAAAATAATGATATTATTGTTATTCAAAAAAATAATATTAAATTAGAACAATTATTTAATGCTAAAATTTGCAGTTATAAATACCAAATTTCTATTATATTTAAAACATTTCTTAAATAATAAATATTAATATACAAATAAATACATATATAATTATCGTCAATAAATCTAACTTATATTTTAATTTTATTTTTTCAGGGTCCGATAATTCTGTTGGCGGTTTCTCGTCCCCATTTATATTTAATACTAATAAATATATCAAATATACAAATGATGCCATTAAAATGGCATGTAAATATAATTCAGTCGTATTTATATGCAAATTCATATAATTCAATAATATACGTAATTTAAATGTATCAAAATTAACTATTATTATTATTAATAAAAATATTACTAAATAAAATATAATATAATAATACAAACTATATATTATATCTGTCACTATATTATTATCAATCAAATAATAACAACTATATGATGCTCCTAATCGTATGAAATATGCTAATACTAAAAATATTAATTTGTCATTTAAATCAACTTCTAATTCTTCAGCAGGATCTAAATTCTTGCTTTTAACTTTTGAATAAAATAAATTATTAGTTACTTCATGTGGTATTTCCTTATTATTATAATCTGCATCATATGAAGCGATCAATTTATCAAATATATTATAACCTTCATTATCTATAAATCCAGATGCTGCAATCTGTTTTTCACTATCCTTCTTTATTGTTCTAGATGTTTTAAGTCGTTTCATATCAGTTTTAATATTTAATAGCGAATTTGTTAATTTGTCTTTTATTAATTTTAAATTTTCTTTATTATTGTCGGCTTTATTCATTTTATCAATATCATTATATCGTCGAAATTCTCCTCCTAATGTTGGAACTTTAATAGCTTGTCCTGGTTCTACTGCAGTTGGAACGTATATTTTTGGTTTATTAAAACCAACCCCTTTTTCAGCTGATGAAATTAAATCTGCTACTAATTTTATTATTGCTTCTAATTTATTTTTAATAATATCTGAATTTTCTTTTAGAACTGCTAATTCATTTACTATTACTGTTTCATATAATTCTTTAGCCATTATTATTGGATTTACAATATATTCATTTTTACTATTTACATCTTCGTCGGGTGATATATATGTATTATATATTCTTTTTAATATTGGATTTAATTGCAATTCTGGATTTGTTTTAATAGTATTAAATAAATTGTCTAATTCTTTTAAATTACCATCAATATCTTTAATATTAAATAAATTCTCTTTATCTTTTGTTATTAAAAACTTCTTACTAAATTCTTCAATATCTTTTTTCTTCGATTCACATTTTGATTTTATTGAATATGCTGCTGTAGTATCTATTTTATTTTCGGATTGAATTTTTAAAAATTCAACTAACTCACTCATTTTTGTATTAAATGTATCTGAATTGTTATAATCCTCGATTTTAGTAAAATTTACATCTTTATTATTACTTATTGTTAATTTTAAATTTTGTATTGTATTGAAATTTATAGTTATATCATCTAGTTTCTGAATATCTGCGGTTATTTTTAAATATAATTTATTTAAACTATTATCTATTTTTACTATAAATTCATCAGGTAATAATAAATTTAATTTTTCATTATCATATACTTGGGATAATGCGGATTTTTCTTCCGTACTATTATTACCACCCTTTATATTACTATACATCTCGTTTAATACTTTTTCACATAATAAATTTTGAACCCTTATTTCTAATTCACTATTATTAAATGCTAATAAATATGGAATAAATATATCATAAATACTCTCATATTTCTTTGATATTTCACATAAATTATATGTATCTATTAATAATTTATTTATCAATTCTCTATTTATTTCATCTGTATTTACAGGTTTTACGAATTTATTTATATATGTTAATGATATTGATTTATCCAATATATCTTTTGCACATTCCAATAATTTCTTAATATTTATTTGCTTATTTGTTCTCATAAACATCATATAAATTAATTGATATGTTAATTTAATTAAATCTTCTTGTTTATTATTTTTTTCCAAATAAATATAACAATATATCAATTTACAATATTTATTATTTGAAATTTCCTTATTATCTCTAAAAATATATGACGAATAACGCAATATATTATAAATTATATTATCGTCCGTTAATATTAATTTTTTATCATCTTTTATAGGTGTATATGATTTTAAATATTGTTTCAAATCTATTAGTGATATATCTGTTGATATTATTCTATCATTTAATGAATTTATAATATCTATAATATCCGCATTAATTGTAAATCTATAATTAGAATTTAGTTGTATTTCAGGTGTTTTATATTTATCTCGTAATATAAATAATAAACTTTTATCAGTTATTATCTTATTACATATATTTTCTTGCGTGGGTTCTGTAAGAACTACTTTATAATCTTTCTTCAAATCGCTAAAATCATATATATTAATAGTTTGTAATTTACTTATATCATGTTCTGTTTCATTTAATTTTATCGTATTTGTTAATCTATTTAATAAATTTAAATACATTAATGTTATAAATTCGTCATAACCATTTAATGTTATCAATTCACTATTTTCTTTTGAATATTTATATATGTATGATAATAAATAATTGTCATCTGTTTCATCTTTATCATCCGTTGATTCTAATAATGTATAATGTTTCAAATATTTAATTATTTTTACAATTACTTCTTTATCTGTAAATAATTTTCCCAATTTATTATATATATCGTGATAATTTTCAATAATTGTAATTTCCTTATCGTCTATTTTAATAGTAAATATAATATCATCTGCTGATTGTTCCTTTAAATATTTATAATTTGCATAAATAGTATTTATGAATACATAATATAAAATTTCATCATTCGTATAGTAATTCTTTAATATTATATCATTAGATTTTAAATATTCATATTGCGCCTTTATTATATATAAATAATCCTTAAATATAACTTCAATATATTTAAGAATGTCATTTTGATTTTCAAAAGAAACGTTGAATATTAACATGAGTATATATATATTTAATTCACTATTACCAATAATCTTGAATAAATCATTAATAAAATATAAACTCTCTTCAATATTATATTTATAATAAATTTCATATATTTCCTCTATTTTTATATTAGAACCGCCTCTCATAAATCTTCTATATAATGATTTTGCATTTTGTGTAAAAGTACTTTTTAATTTATCTACAAAACCGGGTTTTATGTGAAATTTCTTAATTCTACCATCAATTTTAGAAAATGTTGATTTAGTTTCATGTGTTTTACCATCTATTTCAACAACATATTTTCTATATGTTTCCGGTGCTTGTTCTGATGTTTCCGGTGCTTGTTCTGATGATGTTTCCGATGTTTTTTCTGATGTTTCCGATGCTTGTTCTGATGTTTCCGATGCTTGTTCTTTTAATAAATTAATCACATATGTTTCATATGCTATTAATGCATTTGTTACTTCTAATGTTAAATTATATAATTTTAAATAATATTGGTAATATAAAGATTCATTTATAGCAATATTATGCATTCTATAGTATGCCATATTTAATACAAATATTCTTGCTATTTTCATTTTTATTAATAAGTGTTTAATTTGATATGGAGAGTATTTGTTTGACTTATATAGATCAAAATAAATTGATATAGGTATTATTGTTAGATAATATGCAAGTAAAGCACTAATTAATTGATTTTTATTTAAACTTTCATTTTTTATATCTGAAATTAATAAAATTAGTAAAGTTAAACTTTTTTTTAATACATTAATATTTATTATATCATGAGAAAATGAGATTAAAAATAGTTCTGTTTTAATATAATTTATATAATAATAATAATCATGGTAATATATAAAATTTACTTTATTGTATATATCGTTTATATTGTTGTCTATATCGCCTATATCGTATATATAGCATGATACTATTATTGCTACTACAAATGCTTGCATCATTAATTCATATTGTATTTCACTTAGATTTTTTATTGCTATTAAATTATTTACTTCAGTTTCTTTTATTTTAACTATTTTATCTATTATTTTATAAATATTATCCATCGCAATATAAGAATCAGGTTCTGATGAGTTTTCATGTACTATATCAAATATATATTGTTCTGTATTTAGTATATTTTCTGTTAAATCAGAATAGTATTTTATTGCTAATAAATTTACATCTTCATTAGCTTGTAATATTTTTTTTTCATATTCTATTAATGCATCTGTTGCATTTTTTGTTAATAAATATAAAGCATTAATATCTTCATCATCTTTAAATATAGTATTTATATGGTGTGCCGTGGCTAGTTCAAATAATCTTGCTATTTTTAATGCATATATATTAGCTAATACAAACTGTAGGCTACCTAATTTTAAATATTCTTGTAACAGTAAATATATATTTGTAGTGTTTACTGCTAAATCAATTAAATATACAATTGTATAATATTTCTCTGAATTCAATTTCTTATGATCAATTTTTAAAAAACTATTCAGTAATAATAATCTTGTATTTATAGGATCTGTTATTTTATCATTTATAGGTAAAACATCTTGTAGATTTTGTAATTCAGTAATACATACCATAATATGTGTTACATTTTCAAATTTATCAATATCATATTTTTTTAAATTATATTTATTAAATTTTAATGCTAATATTTTTACAACTATTTTACCTATAGTAGATTTTAGTGTTTTTAATTGTTCTAAATCTAAATATATATCTGGATCTAATGTTTTGTCTTCTTTTACTTTTGTAATTATATCATTTATAGCAATTATATTTTCGACTATATTTGCTGATTCGTTTATATCTTCTAACTCTTGTATTTTAGTTATTAATAATTCTACATTATTTTCATCGTCGTTTGCTTCTATAGCTAATGGTATATCTACCACCATTTTAGCTTCATATTTTATTAATGCATCCGTTGCATTTTTTGTTAAAGTATAATATTGAAGCATATTTTCAATTTCATATTCTTTTATTATCTGATGATGTGCCATGTTTAATTCAAATATTCTTGCTATTTTTATTCCAATTAGTTGACATTCCAATTTAGGAAATTGATTTAAATTTATTAAACTATATTGTAATAAATCATATAAATATTTAGTGAATTCTGCTAGTTTAATTGCTAATATAATTTTATTATTATTTTTAAAAGTAGGCGCATATAATAATTCTAACTGATATATTCTTGTATTTGCTACTTCATTTAATATAGGATCAGTTTCTGTTGATAAACGTATTTTTTCATCAATTAAGCTTTCTTCATAGTCTTTTTCATTAATTTTGTTTTCATATATAAAATATGCAATATTGATCATATTACTCATATATGAATCAGTAGCAGTAGCAGTAGCTTCTGCTTCTGCTTCTGCTTCTGCTTCTGCTTCTGCTTCTGCTACTGCTACTGCTACTGCTACTGCTACTGCTAATACTGGTACTAATATATTTAACTTATCTCTGGATATAGGTATATATACTTCTGTTTTTATTTTATAGGTGGTTAATTCTTCTACTTTCTTAATTCCTTCATTAACTATTAAAGTAATTATAGAATTGATATCGTCTATTGCCTTTTTAATATTAGTTGGTAGGGATGAATTATCATCGTATTTGTCATAGCCTTCTGAGTTTAGTATATTGGTTTTTAAATCTAATGCATGTTTTTTTACTAGTCCAATTATTAATTCTTTTATTTTTCTTTTATATTCTTCATATGCACTTCCTTCAACCAAATTATCTCTTATTGATGGCGCTAATAACTGTATATTTTTTATAGCTGCATAATATGTTGCATTATATGCTAATAGCTTAATATCATTACCCGATATTTCTTCAGATTTAAAACTATCAAATGCTGTGTTTAGTTCAAATATACTTGCTATATCTTGTGCTCTCTTTAAATTATCTGATTCTAAATATATTTCTTCATTAGCTTCTTCATCAAATGTTAATAATGTGTTTATTGCTAAATAAAATGCTAACTTTAATTCATATTCTAATTTAGTATTCTGATGATTATTAGCAATGGCTATATAATCTTCTAATAAATTTAGTTTATCTAATACTTTTTGAATATCAATATCTGGATTTGTTATTTTTATATATAATATTTTATTATAAAAATCTAAATAATAATCTGTAAATAGTTTACTAACTTTATCTACTAATTCAGCATTTTTAGTTGATATATTTAATGGTGATTTAACTGCTTCTACTACTGTCACAGCTATTGCTGCTTTTATTAGCATAATTAGATCATCATCACTTATATTAGTAATTTTATGTCTAATTGTATCTATTATTTGTTCTATTATTTGTTCTATATAAAAGTGTGAATCCAAAGAATCATTTATGTACTGTTTATATAGCTTATCAGATATATAAGTACCTGATTTTTCAATATTAGCCGCTAAATCAATTGCATTAGTTATTGCAATATTCACCGCTATACGTGCTGCATCTGTTATATCTTGTTCTACTTGTACAGTATATGTATCTTTCAGTAAGGTAACTATAATATTACCTATTTCAATTTCCGCTAATGTTTTATATATTTTTTTTATTGAATCAAATGCTATTGATGCTTTAGGATCGAAATTATTTGTTTCAGTAAATCTAATATATGCAGTATTATACTCGTATATTATTGCATATAAAATTGAGTTGTCGTGAACTTTAGTATATTTAAATGATAGTTTAACTAATAATACTGGGTATTGTGCTAATTGAAATGCTAATAATCTTCTATATAATAATTTTAAATCATGATTTGCTAAAGCTTCTTCTATACCATCATATAATGATTTTATTTTATTAAATATCAATTGTATATTGTTATTATCATGATGTTTTTTTGCTATTTTCTTTATCTTATTATAATAAAATATATATCTATTACTATATAATTCATTTAGTTCATTTGTCACTTTTTTAAAATAATTATCATTTGATGTATTAACAAACGCTTTAGCTAATATTATTGCGGCTATTGCTGCCGCTGCAAGCATATATATTTCATTATCATCA
>Ga0114969_10000510_pt1 | contig 33413 bp, 20 predicted proteins | sample M_130807_MF_Meta_FD_87316 | JGI IMG/M metagenome (GOLD analysis project Ga0114969, IMG submission 87316) | Freshwater microbial communities from Lake Montjoie, Canada to study carbon cycling - M_130807_MF_MetaG | ecosystem: Environmental > Aquatic > Freshwater > Lake | place: Lake Montjoie...
AATATTGATTACTTAGTTGCAGGTGGCGGTACAGGTGCAACCATTGCATGGGTTCCAAGTGTACCAACAGGTATTGTATTTACACCACTAGGTGGTAATAATTTTAGAATAAGTGGCACACCATCGGTGTCTGGTACATTTAATTATACCATTAGTACAACTGGTCCATGTATTAAACCAACTGTAACAGGTAGCTTAATAGTAACACCTGATGCTACAGTAACCTTAACAACAGCCAATAACAATCAAACGGTTTGTGTAAATAATGTTATAGCAACTATTCGCTATACTATTGGTGGCAGTGGAAATGGAGGTAGTGTTAGTGGCTTACCAGCGGGAGTTACGGGAACTTACGCAGGAGGAATAATAACTATTTCTGGTACACCAACTGTATCTGGGGTATTTAATTTTATTATAAATCCAACAGGACCTTGTGCTTTTCCCATACCAGCTTTAGGCGGTACACTTACAGTAACAGGCGATGCAACAATTGCTCTTACCACTGCTATAGGTACCGATAATCAAATAAGATGTAGAAATGTGGCTATTGCTAATATTGAATATTTTGTAGGAGGAACAGGAACTGGAGCAACCATTGCATGGGTACCAAGTGTACCAACAGGTATTGTATTTACACCATTAGGTGGTAATAATTTTAGAATAAGTGGCACACCAACGGTGTCTGGTACATTTAATTATACAATTAGTACCACCGGCCCTTGTGTTAAGCCAACAGCAAATGGAACCATAGTTGTTAATCAACTACCTGTAGCTTCTTACACGTTTACCACACCATCTTGTGCAAATAATACCATAAACTTTACCAATACAACAAACCCTAATGCTGCAGGTGTTTCAACTTGGGCTTGGAATTTTGGAGATCCTGCAAGTGGTGCTGCAAATACATCTGCTTTATTTAACCCATCCCATACGTTTGCATTACCAGGTGGCTATACCGTTACGTTAAATGCGGTAAATAGTAATGGTTGTATTAGTAACCCAAATGCTATTCAAAATGTTTTAGTAAACGATACCCCAAGGGCAGGTTTTATTATTCCTGAAGTTTGTTTAAGTGATACCTATGCACAGTTTTTGGATACAAGTAGAATTGCTACAGGAGCTATTATTAGCTGGCAATGGTATTTTGATGATCCAAATGCAACAGTGGCTAACCCAAATGTATCAACCTTGCAAAATCCAACACATAGTTATACGGCTGTTGGTATATACGATAGTGTACAATTAATTGTTACTAGTGCATTGGGTTGTAGAGATACCATTTTACAGTCATTAACTGTAAATGGTAGTTTTCCTGTAGCTAATTTTACAGTAAATAATCCAGCTACATTATGTGCTAATGATTCTGTTGCCATTGTGGAAGCTTCTACCGTTTTCCCTGGCGTAATAACTAAAATAGAAATTTATTGGGATAATACAAATTTTCCGGGAGTATTTCAAATAGATAACAACCCTTTTAGTGGAAAAATTTATCGACACTTATACCCAAATTTTCAAGCACCGCTTACTAAAATATTCACTATTCGCTATAGGGCTTATTCTGGAGGTGTTTGTGTAAATGATAAGCTAACAAATATTACCGTTAATGCTGCGCCCTTGGTACAGTTTAATGCAATGCCAAATTCCTGTTTATTAATTCCTCCATTCCAAATAACACAAGTTAGTGAAATTGGGGGCGTGCCAGGCATTGGCGTTTATTCAGGACCGGGAGTTTCATCTACCGGCTTATTTACACCTGGTATTGCTGGCATTGGTACACACACTATATTATACACTTTTACATCTACTGCTGGAGGGTGTGTTGATACAATGAGTAATAGAATTACTGTATTGGATACTGCGCATGCTACCTTTAGTTATGTAACACCAACATGCCAAGGTGTACCAGTATCGTTTACCGATTTATCTACTGCGCCATCAGGTGTAGTTTTGGCTAATACGGTTTGGGATTTTGGAGACGGTAGCGGTCTTCAAAACTTTGCACCAGGCAGTACATTTACACATGCTTTTCCTGGAGTTGGAAATTATACGGTTAGGATGTACAATGTAAGTGCTGCTGGTTGTTTAAGTAGAGATACTAGTGCTGTTATTACTATTAAACCTAATCATACAATTACATTAACAGGAGCAAACAATGTTCAAACGGTGTGTATTAATGCACCCTTAAACCCAATTATATATACATTGGGCGGTGGTGCTAACAATGCAACAGTTAGTGGTTTGCCAGCAGGTGTTACAGCATCGGTAACAGGAACAACGTTAACCATACAAGGCTCTCCTACAACTACGGTAGCATCGCCATTTAATTTTACGATTACTACTACGGGTAACGATTGTATAATTGCTACTGCTTCTGGAATAATTACTGTACAACCCGATCATACTATTGTATTGGCAACAGGTAACATCAATCAATCGGTTTGTGTAAATACGCCTATTGATGATATTACGTACACCATTGGTGGTGGGGCTGCAGGGTTCACTGTAACTGGCTTACCTCCAGGGGTAACCTCTGCAATTACTGGAAATACCATTACCATTAGTGGCACACCCACAACTACAGCAGGAGGCCCAATATTTAATTTTAGTATAACCACAACCGGTAATACTTGCTTAACAGCAAATGCAATTGGTAGTATTAAGGTTAATCCTTACCCAGTGCCAACATTTACACCAGATAAGCCGGTGTATTGTATACCTGTAGCTACGGTTAAATTTAATAATGGCTCAACAATGCCAGATGGTACAGGAATGACTTATGTATGGGATTTTGATGATGTAGCCAGTGGTACGTTAAATACTTCTACTGTTTTAAGTCCTACTCACTTTTTTGCAATACAACGTACTTACGATGTAAGACTTACTGCAACAAGTTTAGCAGTACTTAATGGTGGTGCAATTGGTTGTAAAAGAGATGTTGTTATACCATTAACTACCATAAAAGCACAACCTAAAGCTGCATTTACTACCAACAAACCTAGTGTTTGTATTGCAGATGATGTAATATTTACTGATTTATCAGACCCTACTGTTGGTGCAACAACGGTAAGCAGATTTTGGGATTTTGATGGCGATGGAACATTTGAACCTGCAAACCCTAATCCAACGGTAACGTATACTTATCCAATGGCTGGTACGTTTGCTCCAACTTTATACATTGTAAATAGTTTTGGTTGCCATAGCGATACATTACCTAAAGTATTTACAGTTTTTCCTTACCCAACTGTAGATGCAGGTATTAATAAAACCATTTTAGAATTTGGCTCTGTAACACTTAATCCTACTGTAACAGGAGATGTAACAGATTATTTATGGACACCCAACATCTATTTTAATAATAATAATAGAGTAAAGCAACCAACAGCATCTAATATAAAAGATGATGTAACTTATAAACTAACCGTTACGAGTAGGAGTGGGTGTACCGTAAGTGATGATGTAAGTATTAAAGTACTTAGGTTCCCTAAAATACCAAATACATTTACGCCAAATAACGATGGTATAAACGATAAATGGGTCATTGAATATTTAAATAGCTATCCTAATTGTAGAGTACAGGTATTTAGCCGTACTGGTCAGTTAGTATTTGAAAGTAAAGGATATGGTACCCCTTGGAATGGTACACTTAAAGGAAAACAATTACCAGTTGATACGTACTATTATATTATAGAACCACAAGCTAATAGAGATCCTATTACTGGGTATGTAACGATTGTTAAATAGTTGAAAATTGAAAGCTGAAAATTGGAAGTTGAAAATTAAAAGTAGGTAGATTGTGTTTACAATATATTTCAACTTTCAATTTTCAACTTTCAACTAACAAAAAAAACATGAAAAAAATAGTTAGTGTAGGGTTGTTATGTTTTAGTAGTATTGCGGCAATGGCACAAGCCAAACCATTTTATACACAATACATTTTAAACAATTATATTTTAAATCCTGCTGTTACGGGGATAGAAAATTATACGGATGTAAAAGCTAGTTACCGAAATCAATGGGTAGGTATAGAGGGTAACCCCACTACTAGTTATGTTACCTTACATGCACCCATTAATAAAAAAGATTTACGTACCAACATTACCTCGGTTGAAATACCTGGCGAAAACCCTAGGGGTAAGGGTTATTGGGATGAATACACCGTATCTGCACCACACACAGGTGTTGGCTTAACTGCAGTAAATGACAGAGCTGGTTATATAAATAGATGGAGTATATATGGCACATTTGCGTATCATAGACCGTTAACCGCAAACACTGCACTATCGGTTGGTTTTTTAGGAGGGTTTACCAGTGTTAATTTAGATAGAAGTAAAATTGTATGGGGTAGCTTAGATCCTAACGATCCTGCAATTGGCTATGCTAATGGAGAGTTAAAAAAATTAAAGCCAGAAGTTGGAGCTGGCCTTTGGCTTTACTCAAAAAATTATTTTGCAGGGGTGTCTGTTTTAAACATTATACCAGGCAAAAACAAGTTTGTACAAAGTGATAAATATGGAACTTTTTATACACCTAATTTTTTTGCAACTGCTGGGTATCGTTTTTTCTTAAGCGATCAAATTTCTTGTCTTCCATCGGTAATGGCACAATATTATCAACCCGAGTTTTTAAATGTGCATACCAATGTTAAATTACAATATTTAGATAAATTTTGGATAGGAGGAAGTTATCGTTTTGCAGATTTAGTTGGTGGTTACAGTGGGATGGTGGGCCTTAACGTAAGTAATAAATTTAACATTAGCTATGCTTATGAAAATGCCACCACAAGCAGGTTACGTACGTATACAAGAGGAACGCATGAAGTATTAGTGGGGTTTTTGTTGGGTAATAAATTTGGCGACACTTGCCCTAGAAATATTTGGTAGGCGTTTGCTTTAAAACTTAAATACTATTCTTCATTCAACTTAATTTTTTCTGCTACGGCATATTTTCTTTTAAACTGTAAACTTAATAAGTTGGAAATTGTTTCAGCAATTTTTTTTGATACTATTATTTTTTAGTTGAAATATCGTACAACGATTTTATTTTAATATCTAAACTATTTTTCTTGATAAAATGTGTATCATTGGCCCTTATTACTTTTTCCTCGTTTGCCTTTAAATCAAAGTAATTTTCGCTTAATTCAAGATCTTTTTTATTGGTACTTAGATAAACATATTTTGCATCTACATTGCTTTTAATAGTAAACGAATGTTCGCCATGCTGCTTTATGGTAAAGGTTGGTTTTTTAAGGTTTAAATTTTTTGGGTAGATGGAATATTTTTGTAGCACAATATCATCTCTATATGCCTCTTTAACCGCATACCAGGCTGCTTTAGGCTCTCTGCTAAAGTCAGTAATACTCCAACTGGTAACAGGCCAACAATCGTTTAATTGCCACAAAAGTGTTCCCATATTTTTTGGGTATTTACTCCGATGTACGGTTATACTATTTTTTAAAATATAATACTGTAAGCATTGTGTTAAGTAGGTATAATTTTCTAAAGAAAGGGTAGTAAGTTTAGTTGGATCTATAAAATAACGATGTAAGTAGTGGTTTAATTTTTTAAACCCCTCATTTGCTTTTTGATGTGCATTAATAATGGGGGAGAAGATGCTTCTATCTTTTTCGTTAGTATAACTTTTTACCGTATTCCAGTTGGGCATGGCTTGCATACCATACTCACTAATAAACCTACCAGTTTTATTTTCAAATACTTCCCAATCTTGCAAACCCCACCAAACGCCCCAATAATGGCTATCACCTTCGGTAAAACTTTCATTGTGCCCCCAGCCATTTTTTGGCGAGGTAGAAATGTATGGTCTTATGCCATCAAACTCTTTTACCCAAGCAGGCAAGCTATCTACAAATAATTTTTTATAATCGTTCCAAACTTTAGCACTATCGGCGTTATGCAAATTAAATTGATTTTGCCAACCCCAATTTTTCCAAGCTTCGTCTATTTCATTATTGCCACACCAAAGTACAATACAAGGGTGATGGCGAAGTCGTTTTACTTGATACTTAACTTCCTCCTTTACATTTTGCATAAAGGCATCATCAGCAGGGTACATGCCTCCTGCAAACATAAAATCTTGCCAAACCATTATGCCCATTTCATCGCATAAATCGTAAAATTCATCTGCTTCGTATACACCGCCACCCCAAACTCTTAGCATATTCATGTTGGCATCTTTTGCTTTTTTCAACAGCTTTCTGTAATCTTCTTTTTTAACAGAGGGCAAAAAAATATTTGCCGGAATCCAATTTGCGCCTTTGGCATATATAGGTTTTCCGTTTTGCTCAAAATAAAAAGATGTGCCGATGGAGTCGGGGAGTTGGATGAGTTTTGCTAAGGGTAAATATATTTGATAGTCATCCATTTTATATTGGTATCCCTGAATTTTAACGTCTTTCCAAATTCCACATCCAACAAATTTTGGCCCCCAATCCCAACCAAATTGAAAGGGAGCTTTACGGACGTATACTCTATTATTATCTGGCAAAACCAAGGGTAACATAGTTTTAGCAATACTATCTACTTTTTTTTGTGCCGAATAAAAAATTATTTTTAATTCGTTGCTCTTTCTTTTTAGGATAGCTTTTACTTTAACTGTAAAGCTTCTAAACATATTATTTGCTTGTAAAATTAGTTTGCTATTTAAGTAAACATCTGCATAAGTATCTAGCCCATCAAATATCAACTCAATATTTTCTTGACCAAAAGTTTTAACATCTACATCAAATGTTTTTTTATAGGCCCAATTTAATGTGTCTATCCATTGTAGTTTACGTTCATTATCTCTATAAAATGGGTCAGGTATTAATTTATTTGCTAGTAAATCGGTATGTATGGTACCAGGTACAGTGGCTTTGTACCATTTGTTTTTTCCTTGTTGGCTAAACTGCCAATTATTATTTAAAGAGATGGATGTGTTTTGAGCAAAGGATGATTTACAATAAAATAAAATTGAAATTATAGCGACTATTTTTTTCATTAATGCACTTTAAGTAAACGCAATTTATTTGTAAAAGCTTAGGTTTTACTGTTATTTATACTAATGTTTGCTTCTATGGTAGTATTTAATTTATCTAAATCTAAAACTGTTTTGTCGCCATAATCATTAGCATTTGTACCAAACCCAGTATTATTTTCGGTTTTTGCTTTACTATTTATTATACGAATTATTGCCATGGTTAAATAATGAAATTTTATCGCTTTATTTGTAAACCAATACAAAGATAGGTTTACTACAAATGCAACTAAGTAAGTTACTATACAAAAATATTTTTTGGCGAGGATTAAATATGGCTAGTGTTTTTGTATTGAATGTATTAATAGCACAAGTTTTTGGAGCTGCAAATTACGGTAGTTTATTCTACTATATAAACACACTTGCTTTTATAGTGCTACTAGTTGGTTTTAGTTTAGATTCAAGTTTTACATTCTACAATGCAAAGCCTGCTACTAATACTACCCAATTTATAAAAATAGCTATAGTGTGGAGCCTTTGCGGTGCTTTGCTAGCAACATTTTTTGTATTTTTTTATAATAAAATTTTAAACGACAGCTTTAGTACAACTAATTGTTTTATGTATGTTGGAGGCATGTTGTTGCTCACTTTTTTTACAGCTTTATTTAATGCAAAGCACCATTATTTTATACAAAATTTAACCATAGCTATCGTTAATACTATTTTAGTTATTTCGTTGTTATTTTTAAAAAATGATTTTAATGCGTTTACTCAGTTATTTTTTTTAAGTGTTTTAGCACAAGGGGTAGCTATTGCTTTTAGCTATATATTAAAATACAGGCAGAAAATGCCCTTGCAACACATTGATAAAATTGCCCTCAAACCTCTCTTAAAATATGCTTCTATTGCCTTTATAGGTAATGTTTTATTTTTTTTAATGTATAGGGTAGACTATTGGTTTATAGATTATTTTGTAAAAGATAAAATATTGTTGGGTAATTATATTCAGGTATCTAAAATAGGACAGTTGTTTATAGTAATTCCCAGCATAGTGGCTTCTACTATATTTGCACTAACGGCAGAGGGTAAAAAAGAAAACATGGGGCAAAAAACAATTAAACTAAGTAAAATATTATTTGTAAGTACTTTTATATTGTGTTTACCTTTATTAATTTGGGGTAAGTGGATATTTCCATTTCTTTTTGGGAAAACATTTACACTTATGTATCAGCCATTTTTGTTACTGTTCCCAGGTATATTGGCATTGACTATTCTTCTTCCATATGCAGCACTTTACTCTGGAAAAAATAAAATTAATCAAAAAGTTATAGGTGCATCTCTTAGCTTATTTATACTTATAGTTTTTGATATTTTTTTAATACCCACATATAATATTAATGGTGCAGCTTTAGCTAGTAGTATTGGATATTTTATTTATAGTATGTACTTAATTTATCATTCTAAAACCTTGAATCAAGATTAGTTAAGTAAATAGAACTTTTTTTAAAATTTGTAACTAGTTAGCAAAAAAATTACTTTTAAGTTATTCTTTTTTCAAAAATTTATATTACGGTGTTTGGTAACGAGGAGCACTTTTTTTATTAACTATTTTTTTGCTATTTATTAATGTTGGTATAAGTCTGGTTTTTTGACACAACTCAATACTGAATTGTTTTTCAGAGTATTTAAAAACCGCAAGAATATCATAATGTATAATTTTGTTTTAATTTAAAGGGAGAGAAGGCTTGAAAATAATTCAAGATTTTAAAGTAGTTCTTCCTTAGTACAGTCCCATTGATAATCTAATGATTTGGGTTTTATTGTCAGTGCTATATTGTTATTTATAAAAACAGTTGATTTTGTGGGAATATCACAGGAAATTACACAACCTGCACCGATAGTAACGTCATCGCCAATTGTAACCCCAGCTACAATAGTGCAGTTTGCGCCAATCCATACGTTGTTGCCAATTTTAACGCCTTTAATATCTGTTGTCTTTCGGTGATCATATTTATTATGGTTGGAAGTAACGATAACACTGTTGGGTCCAATATTTACATTGTTTCCAAGGGTTATTCCGCCAGATGCATTAATGAAAATTCCCGGATTATCACCTGGGTCACAACAAATACCTTTCTTTATAAATTCTCTACCTATAATTGTTGAAGTACGGTGAACAGGCCAGGGTACATGGCGGTTAAACCCTACTACTTTTTGCATAAAAAAATAATCATAGATAACCTGATAATTTTTTCGGTAACCAAATCTTGGTCTTTTATAGGCGGGGTAACAAAGCTTTATAAACCATCGAAAAAAGGAGTCGTCAAAATATGCTGCAATCTTTTTCATAAGAATCTTCATCTTTCCATTTTTAATTTTCTCAACATATAAAAATTTATAAAACCGTAATATACGGCAGTAATAATTGAAATGTTAAAAGAACAAATGTAAAATCAATTGTTGAGTTCAGAAAATACTAATAAGTTACAAAAAAATTAAAACCTTGTAGTACTTTTGGCTATAAATATGGAAGTCAGTTTAAATAAATATATAAGTGAAAGTGGCTTTTGTAGCCGTAGAGAGGCAGATAAATACATAGAACAATACCGTGTAACTATTAACGGACAAGATGCTAATAAAGGCAACAGGGTAAAACTAGGTGATGATGTACGTATTGATGGAGAACGAATTAAGAAAAAAGTGTTACCCATTTATATTGCTTTAAATAAGCCCAAGGGTGTTACTTGTACTACAGACTTAAAAGACAAAGCAAATATTATAGATTTTATCAATCATAAAAATAGAATTTTTCCAATAGGACGATTAGATAAACTTAGCGAAGGCCTAATATTTTTAACTAACGATGGCGATATTGTAAATAAAATTTTACGAGCCGGAAATAATCATGAAAAAGAGTATTTTGTTACCGTGGATAAAACCATTTCTCCAGATTTTATAAATAAAATGCGGAATGGAGTAAAAATTTTAGGAACCGTTACTAAAAAATGTTTTGTAAAGCAAGAGGGCGATAATAGATTTAAAATAATTTTAGTACAAGGCTTAAACCGTCAAATACGCCGTATGTGTGAGGCGTTGGGTTACAATGTAGTAGCATTAAAAAGAGTTCGTATTATGAATTTTACGGTAAGCAATTTACCTACAGGTAAGTGGCGTTATTTTACCCCAACCGAAATTGAAAACATTAATGAAATGCTTATGAATAGCAGTAAAACAGGTGATGTTGATGAGGGTATGGGGGAGTAAATTATATCCCATATTTTCTTTTAATATCTCTCTCCGTATCTCTTTCCTTCATTTTTTCTCTTTTATCAAATAACTTTTTACCCTTTCCTAAGCCAATTTCCATTTTGGCAAGACCTTTTTCGCTAATAAATATTTTTAAAGGAATAATACTGTACCCTTTTTCTTTAATTTTTGTCTCCAATTTTTTCAACTCTCGTTTAGTCATTAGCAACTTACGCTCTTGCATAGGCTCATGATTGGTGTATGTACCAAAGGCGTATTCCGATATATGCAAACTTTTTACATACAATTCTCCATCATCAAAATGGCAATAACTGTCGTTAAAACTTGCCTTTCCACTACGTAAACTTTTAATTTCGGTACCCTGTAATACAATTCCAGCAATGTATTTATCCTCAAAATAAAACTCATGATAAGCTTTTCTATTGCTCAATTCCATTCTGCAAAGATAATAAGCTAGTGGGCTAATTTGCTAATATGCTAATTCCCTAGACTAAATGACTTTTATTTTAATCTTTAACCCCTCTAAACACCCAAACTTCCTTATCCCCAAACTCCTAACCTCCTAATCTCCTTGTGGATAACTAAGAATAACTTACCCTAGTATCACCCTTAAATTTTACCCCATTCCTTTATATTTGCCCTGTTACATAAAACAATAAGAAAAGTGCGTTTAAAGAGTTTAGAAATAAAAGGATTTAAAAGTTTTGCCGATAAAACTATAATCAATTTTGATGAAGGTATTACTGGCGTAATTGGCCCCAATGGTTGTGGTAAAAGTAATATTATTGATAGTATACGTTGGGTAATAGGAGAGCATAAAATAAGTAACCTACGTAGCGAAAATTTAGAAAGTTTGGTATTTAATGGTAGTAAAACCAGAAGCGCCAGCGGTTTAGCAGAAGTTAGTCTTACGTTTGAAAATACAAAAAACCTTTTACCCACCGAATTTAATACGGTAACCATTACTCGTAAATATTACAAAAATGGCGAGAGTGAGTATCGCTTAAATGATGTACAATGTCGTTTAAAGGATATTCATAATTTGTTTATGGATACGGGGATAAGCACAGATAGCTACGCCATTATAGAGTTAGGAATGGTTGATGATATTATAAAAGATAAGGAAAACAGCCGCCGGAAAATGTTGGAGCAAGCTGCAGGAATTACCATTTATAAAACTCGTAAAAAAGAAGCTAAATTAAAGTTAGATGCTACTGAGCAAGATTTAGCTCGTATAGAAGATTTATTATTCGAAATAAATAATCAATTAAAAAGCTTAGAAAGCCAAGCTAAAAAAGCCGAAAAATATTTCGAAATAAAAACCGAATATAAAGAAGTAAGTATAGAATTAGCTAAAGCATCGTTAGAAGGCTTTAATGTTACCTACAAAAATTTAAACGAACAACAACAAGCCGAAGTTGATAAAAGAATAGAAATTGAAACAGCTATTGCAGTAGAAGAAGCCGCATTAGAAAAAGAAAAACTTGGGTTTATTGAGCAAGAAAAAGCATTGCATCATTTGCAACAAGCCTATAACGAAATGCTCAGCACGGTCCGTAATAAAGAAAGTGATAAAAGCCTTACAACGCAGCGTTTACAATACTTAAAAGAAAGAGAAACGGGCCTAAAAGAATTTTTAAATAAGGCTGGTGGGCAGTTAAAAGGCTTAGATGAAAGCATCGTTTTTACTAATAATCAAATTAAGGAAGATGAAATAAAGTTGGTAGAATTTGAAGAAGCGTTAGTTAATTTAAAAGATGCTGTAGAGCAAAAACGAAAAGTATTTGATGAAAAGCGAAGTAATATTGATGAGTTGCGTAAAGATAATCAAGCTATACAGCGTAATCAATTTGAAGCCGAGAAACAAGTTGCTGTAGCAGATACGTCTATCCAAAATTTACAACGTAGCATTCATCAATTACAAGATGAAAAACTACAACGCCAGACACAAGTACAACAATTAGAAGCCGATAAAAAAGTAAAAGAACAAGAGCTTGAACAAAAGAAAGTGGATTTGCAACAATTGCAAGACCATCAAGAATTTACCAAAGAACAAATTTTGCAATCGCAAAATATGTTGGAAGGTTTGCGTAGCGAGTTAGCTGAAGAAAATAGAAAGTTAGATAGCAAAAAAAATGAACATGATCTTTTAAAGAGTTTGATAGACTCTATGGAAGGTTATCCAGAGAGTGTTAAATTTTTGCATAAAAATGCCGATTGGAATTATGAGGCTCCTTTACTAAGTGATATTATTTATGTAAAAGAAGCCTACAGAGCCGCAGTAGAAAATGTGTTGGAGCCTTACCTAAACTACTACATTGTAAATAATTTACAAGAAGGTTTACAAGCTATCCATTTGTTAGATGATAATAAAAAAGGGAAAGCTAACTTTTTTTTACAAGATAAATTTACAGCCTTTGAACAAACATACCAACCAGCAGGAACAATACCAGCATTGAGTGTGGTAGAAATAGATAGTAAGTATAGTAACTTGGCAAAGCATTTATTAGGTAATGTTTTTATTGCCGAAAATGAAGATGCCCTACAAAATAGCAACGGTGCGGTGGTGTTAGAAAAAACGGGTAAATATGTAAAAGGAAAATACAGTTTAACTGGAGGAAGTGTTGGTTTGTTTGAAGGGAAAAAAATAGGAAGAGCAAAAAATTTAGAAAAATTAATTGAAGAAATCAATACACAAGATGCTTTAGTAACAGTATTAAAAACATCTATTAATGCAAAGCATAACGAAGTAATTGCATTTAATGAGCTATTAAAAGAAAATGCCATTAAGCAAAATCAACAAGATATTAATAACCTTACCAACCACGTTTTTTCTTTACAAAATAAGTTGGAAAATTTATTGCACCTAGAAGAAACAAGTACCAAAAGGGTAGAGGACTTTCAAGGGCAATTGCAAGATAACCATGATGCTATTGAAAGTACAAGAACAGCACTTGAAAAATTTAATACCCAATTACATGAGTTAAGCGAAAAAATTGGTATCGTTGAGCAAGATTATACGTTGGCTGAGCAAGATTATACCAATGCTACCCATACCTATAACGATAGCAATCTTCAATTTGCAAAACAACAAAATAAAGTTGCCAGTTTAAAACAAGAGTTTGATTTTAAAAGCAATCAATTAAATAATTTAAAAGTAGAAATTGAGAGTAGTAATACCCAATTACAAGAAGCAGCAGCAAGTATTACCGAAACTGCAACCTCTTTACAACAAGTAGAAGCATTGCTGGTAACTATGCTGCAAAATAAAGATATTGAAGAAAAGAAATTAAACGAAGCCGACCAAGCGTATTACAACCATAGAAATGCTTTAGCCCAAAAAGAAAGTGAGCTACGCCACAAGCAAAAAAGTAAAGAAGGTATAGATACGTTATTAAATGAAATTAAAGACAAGCTAACCGAGTTAAAATTGCAGTTAGCTGGTATGAAGGAGCGCTTAAATGTAGAGTTTAAAATAGATTTAGATGTAATTATTAATGAGGCACGTAGCGGTGAAGAACCTTTGGATAGTTTAAAAGAAAGAAGTGAAAGAATGCGTAAGCGTTTAGAAAATATTGGCGAAGTAAACCCTACGGCAATAGAGGCTTATACCGAAATGAAAAAGCGTTACGAATTTATTTTAGAGCAAAAAAATGACTTAGTAACTGCTAAAGATTCGTTGATGCAAACCATACAAGAGGTAGAGGCCACTGCTAACCAACAATTCTTAGATACGTTTAATAAAGTAAGAGAAAATTTTCAAAAAGTTTTTCAAGCCTTATTTACAGAAGATGATACAGCCGATATGGTTTTGGTAGATCCTAATAATTTAGCCGAAACAGGTATTGATATTGTAGCTAAACCAAAGGGTAAACGACCATCATCTATTGGTCAATTAAGTGGGGGAGAAAAAACATTAACGGCCACTGCTTTACTATTTGCTATTTATTTAATAAAACCAGCACCATTCTGTATTTTAGATGAGGTTGATGCGCCCCTAGATGATGCCAACGTAGGAAAGTTTACTAATATGATTAAGCAGTTTAGTGAAAACTCTCAATTTATTATTGTAACGCATAATAAAATGACGATGAGTGCCGTAGATGTAATTTATGGTGTAACCATGCAAGAGCCTGGTGTGAGTAAGTTGGTGCCAGTAGATTTTAGAAGTTTGAATTAAAGAATAATTTAGTAATGGGAAATGGATAATTGTGTAAGGCAGTTATCCATTTTTTATTCTGTTTTATAACACCGATTGCCCAAATTTTCACCAAAAACAGCTCTTATTTCAATGCATTCTTGGGATTTTTATCTGTCTCAAAAAAATCATATTTTATCTTAACCATCAAAAAAACCTTTCTTTTGGCAGGCAGGTCAGCGTTACATCAAAATACCAACTTCCCAATCCTTCCATTTCCACCACTAAAAAAAATACTCTTGCCATTTTTAGCTTTACGTACAGCATGGTAACTTTCTTTACTAATCCATTGCCAAGTTGTGCCATTATCTGTACTAATATCTACGCCATTTAGGCCACAGCTAATCCATGTTTTCTTTTTAATAAATTCTACACAGCTTCTATAACCATGTGGCGGAATAGTAGGTACAGTAAACGTTTTGCCACCATCAAATGTTAGTACACAATTGCTTGTGGTACTATCTTTGGTATTAAAATCTCCACCCACAGCAATCATTGTTTTGCTATTTTTTACAGCAACACTATTAGCACCAGTTGTTGCTGCGTTTTGTATAATGGGCATTTCAATAATTCTATCTCTAATAAACATTCTGCTCTTTATTCCACCAGTTACAAACACGGCTTCTTTTTTATTTAGTTTACGAATGTTGGTGCCACTACTTGCAAAACAGGCTTCACCTTGTACAACACTCGGCATATTTTGTGCAGGAATGTGTTGCCATGTATTTCCTTCGTCAAACGTTCTAGCAATAAACATTTTGCCCTTTATAGGGTCGCCTATTACAATGCCACTTTGTTCGTTCCAAAATTCCATAGCATCTAAAAACATGCTGGTATCTTTATTTTCATAAACCACTTTCCAACTATCTCCACCATCTACAGTTTTTAAAATATAAGCCGGAGCTGTAATACCCATAATTAGTGCAGTAGTTTTATCAAAGGCTTCAATATCTCTAAAATCAATTTTTTCAAAACCTTTTACGGTCATCCATTTCCATGTATTACCACTATCCAACGACTTGCCAACGGTGCCACCACTACCACTTACCCAAATGGTTTTATTATCTACCACACTTAAACCACGTAAACTAACCTTATTAACACTGTATAAAAGTTTTACGGTTTGTGCAGATAAGGTAAAAGACAAAAGAAAAAAGACAAAAAGGTAAATGATACGATGTTTTATGTAGGACTTTTTGTTCATGATATTTTTTATTATTTACTCAAGACTATAAAAATACATTTTACAATTTAGTTTATAGAATTTTATAACACTTTAGTAATAAATTTGCTCCACAATTCTTAATTCTTATTTATCATGATTCCATACTGGATGAGCCGAACACAACTAATGCTTGATGATGAACGCATTTATCGTTTAATGAGTAAAAACGTTTTAGTTGTAGGTCTTGGCGGAGTAGGCGGTATTTGTGCCGAAATGATTGCTAGGGCTGGAGTTGGTAAAATGACCATCATTGACGGCGATGTAGTTGATTTAAGCAACACTAATCGTCAAATTGTAGCTTTGCACTCCACCGAAAAGCAAAACAAAACTACGGTGCTGGCTGCAAGGTTAAAAGATATAAATCCAGAGCTTGATTTAACCGTAATTACCGAATTTATTAAAGAAGAACGTACCAACGAAATTTTAGACGCTGGTAATTTTGATTATGCTGTTGATTGTATTGATACGCTAAGCCCAAAAGTTTGGTTTATAAAAGCCTGTGTTGAAAGAAAAATAGCTATTGTAAGTGCTTTAGGTGCTGGCGGAAAAATTGATCCATCGCAAATACGAGTTGCAGATATTTCTGAAAGTTATCAATGTAATTTAGCTAGGTATGTACGAAAATATTTGCATAAAATTGGGGTAAAAAATGGGGTAAAGGTTGTTTTTTCGCCAGAACGAGTAGAGCAAGAAAAAATCATAGTAACCGAAAAAGCGTATCCAAAAAAATCGGTAATTGGCACTATATCATATATGCCAGCTATTGTTGGGTGTACTACTGCTAGTGTGGTTATTAGAGATTTGTTAAATACCCCAAACCCCTAAAGGGGCTTTTGGTGTATAATTATTTAACGTAACTTCATTTTTTAAACTTTAAATATTTTCCCCTTTAGGGGATTAAGGGGTATGAGCTATAATTACTTGCCATTAGATAAACAGCACACTAACTTTCAACAAATAAAAAATTTGTTAGCTTTTAATCAATTGGTATCCATAACCTTTGATGCACATTTTAGAATTACAGAATGCCGCAATTATTTAGATAAAAAATTAACCGAAAGTGATGCATTATTTTATGGCATAAATACAGGCTTTGGTTATTTACAAAATATAAAAATTGATAAAACCCAGTTACAACAATTACAAAGCAACCTTATACAATCGCATGCCTGCGGAATGGGGGAGCAAGTGCCTTTGGATATTGTAAAACTGATGGTGATGCTAAAAATAAAATCATTAAGTTATGGATATAGCGGTGTACAAATAGATACCGTAAAACGCTTGATGGATATGTATAATGCCGATGTATTTCCAGTTATATATACCCAAGGCTCCTTAGGTGCAAGTGGCGATTTAGCACCCTTATCACATTTAAGTTTACCACTTATTGGTATGGGAGAGGTTTGGCACCAAGGCGAAAAAATGGCCTCAAGCGAAGCGTTAAAAAAGTTTAATTGGCAAGCCATAGAACTAAAAAGTAAAGAAGGATTAGCGCTAATTAATGGTACACAATTTATGAGTGCTTATGGGTTACATAATTTAGTACAAGCAGATCGATTGGTAAAATGGGCAGATGTTATTGCAGCAATTTCGTTAGATGCGTTTGATTGCACACTAGAACCTTTTAACGAAAAAATACATAGCATAAGAAACCACAATGGTCAGGTAGAAACTGCTGCAAAAATTAGAGCCCTATTAAATGGAAGTGCAATATCTACCCAACAAAAAAATCAAGTACAAGATCCCTATAGTTTTAGATGTATACCTCAAGTACATGGGGCTACAAAAGATACGGTAAATTATGTGCAAGATATTTTTATTAAAGAAATAAATTCAGTTACTGATAATCCGAATATTTTTCCGGAAGAAGATTTAATTTTAAGTGGCGGAAATTTCCACGGACAGCCCTTAGCGTTAGGGTTAGATTTTTTATGTATTGCCATGAGTGAGTTAGCAAGTATTAGTGAAAGAAGAACCTATCAATTAATTAGTGGGCAACGCAATCTACCACTATTTTTAGTAAAAAATGCCGGGTTAAATAGCGGTTTAATGATTCCTCAATACACTGCTGCCGGTATTGTTAGCGAAAACAAACAATTGTGTACACCTGCTAGTGTTGATAGTATTTCATCAAGCAATAATCAAGAAGATCATGTAAGTATGGGTGCTAATGCTGCAACTAAATGTAAACGAGTTATAGATAATGTAGAAAAAGTGTTGGCCATAGAGTTGTTAACTGCTGTGCAAGCATTGGAGTTTAGGAGGCCATTAAAATCATCTCCCCAAATAGAGGAAATAGTTACTGCGTTTAGAAAACAAGTAAGTTTTAACGAACAAGATAGAATTTTGCATGATGATATGATAGAAGCGGTAAAATTTTTACAAAAATAATTTACCACAGATTACACAAATTATCACAGATGTATTTTTATTTGTGAAAATCTGAGTAATCTGTGGCTGAAAAAAATAATATATGAGCTACAATCCAATAAAATACAAAACGCCAACAGGCACAACACTTAATTGCAAAGGCTGGGTGCAAGAAGCCGCATTAAGAATGTTATTGAATAATCTTGATCCTGAAGTTGCAGAACGGCCAGAGGAATTAATTGTGTATGGAGGCAGAGGAAAAGCAGCCCGAAATTTTGAAGCGTTAGACAACATAATCGCATCGTTAAAAATTTTAGAGGAAGATGAAACGCTTTTAATACAAAGTGGTAAGCCTGTAGGTATTTTAAAAACACATAAAGATTCGCCAAGGGTATTGTTAAGTAACAGTCAGCTTGTACCCAACTGGGCTAATTGGCAACATTTTGATGAGCTAGAAAAAAAAGGCTTAATGATGTATGGCCAAATGACTGCCGGAAGCTGGATTTATATAGGAAGCCAAGGTATTGTGCAAGGCACTTACGAAACCTATGGAGCAATAGCAACAAAACATTTTGGCGGAACGTTGCGTAATACGCTAAATGTAACTGCAGGGCTTGGCGGTATGGGTGGTGCACAACCATTAGCCATTACAATGAACGAAGGTGTAGCCTTAGTTGCAGAAGTGGAAGAATGGAGAATAGATAAACGTATTGAAACAAAATATTTAGATGAAAAGTATACAGATATTGATGAAGCAATTGATGCGGCATTAAAATATAAAGCTGAAGGTAAAGCAGTAAGCATTGGAGTTTTATGTAATGCTATTAACTTACTCCAACGCCTAATCGAAAGAAATTGTATACCAGATACGCTCACAGATCAAACATCTGCACACGACCCATTAATTGGTTATATACCACATACCTTAACTAACGAACAAGCTAATAGATTAAGGGAAACCGATAAAGGCAACTATTTGCAATTAAGCTATTCCAGTATGTATTTGCATGTACAATTAATGTTGCAATTAATGGATAAAGGAGCCATTACATTTGATTATGGAAATAACTTACGAGCCAGAGCCCAAGAAGTTGAAAGTGGAAAATTGAAAGTGGAAAGTGATAATAGCAGTCAAGGCTCAACGCTTAACTTTCCACTTAATAGATGTTTTGCTTTCCCTGGCTTTGTACCTGCATACATACGCCCTTTATTTTGCGAAGGCAAAGGACCGTTTAGGTGGGCAGCTCTTAGCGGCGACCCTAACGATATTGCCATAACAGATGAAGTAATGATGAATCTTTTTCCTGAAAATACAGGAATGCTACGTTGGATGAAAATGGCAAAAGAAAAAATTGCTTTTCAAGGATTACCAGCACGTATTTGTTGGATAGGGCAGGGCGATAGAGAAAAAGCTGGGCTTGCATTTAACGAACTAGTACGCACAGGCAAAGTAAAAGCCCCCATAGTAATTGGTAGAGATCATTTAGATACTGGTAGCGTAGCCTCTCCCAATAGAGAAACTGAAGCGATGTTGGATGGTAGCGATGCTGTTGCCGATTGGCCTATATTAAATGCACTAGTAAATACTGCAGGTGGGGCAAGTTGGGTAAGCCTTCACCACGGTGGTGGGGTAGGAATGGGGTACAGCATACATAGTGGTATGGTAATAGTGGCAGACGGTACACCAGATGCTGCGGCTAGGCTTAGCCGTGTGTTATGTAACGACCCTGGTATAGGTGTAATACGCCATGCCGATGCTGGGTATACCATTGCAAAAGACACGTTAGCAAAAAATGGATTAGATTTTAAGGACAGATTGAAGTAATTTTTTTCTTGTTCATTTCAACTTCTATAGTATCACTTTAATTAGCGTGTGAATAACCAAAAAATTATGCAAAATCAATTTTTACTTTATGGAGCAAATGGCTATACAGGCCAATTAATTGCCAAACTTGCTGCTAAATATAACCTACAACCCATACTTGCTGGCAGAACAGAGGAAGCTATAAAGCCTATGGCTGAAGAGTTACAGCTGCCCTACGTAGTTATTGATTTAAATGATACCGAAAAATTAGAAACTGCATTACAACAAGTAAAAGTTGTACTTCATTGTGCTGGGCCATTTAGCCAAACTGTTAAGCAAATGATAACGGCTTGTTTAAAAACGGGGGTACATTATTTAGATATTAACGGCGATGTAAGTGTGTTTGAGTATTTAAAAACATTTGATACAAAAGCCAAAGAAAAAAATATAATGGTAATGCCTGGCGTTGGGTTTGATGTTGTACCAACCGATTGTATTGCACTGCAATTAAAAAATAAATTACCCAATGCTACTCATTTAAAATTAGCATTTGCATCTGTTAATGGGGGCTTATCGCATGGTACTGCAATTACCATGGCTAGCAAAATTGGCGAAGGTGGTTGTGTAAGGGAAAATGGCATGATTAAAAGAACACCGCTTGGTCACAAAGGAATGTGGTTAAATTTTGGTGAGCAAAAATTATTTGTAATGACTATTCCTTGGGGCGACATTTCTACTGCATATTTTACCACAGGTATTCTAAATATTGAAACCTACACAGGCATAAAACCCAAAATAGTTAACATTTTAAAATTTCAATGGGCATTTAATTGGTTATTACGTACAAGATTTATACGTAACATTATTAAGAAAAAAATAAAAGCAAAACCTACCGGACCAAGTGATGAACAACGTTTAAAAAGTAAAAGTTTAGTTTGGGGAGAGGCAACTAATTTAGCTGGCGAAAAAGTAACGGCAAGTCTAAGTTGCTTAGATGGATATTCCTTAACAGCTCACAGCAGCTTGTTAATTGTACAAAAAATACTTATGGGCAATTTTAAAATTGGTTACCAAACTCCGGCATTAGTTTATGGCGAAAACCTAATTTTTGAGTTGCCTAAAACCCATAAACTAAGTTAATAATTACAGGTGTAATGTTGTAATTAGTCGCCCCTCAAAAAGTTCTTCATCCCTTTATCAGTAATAGTTTATACAAAATTATGGATAAATAAATCTGCAAGAAAATTAGCAAATCGTTTAAAAATCTTACAGATTTGTATCATGCTAGCAAAGCAAAAAAACGATGTACAAATTGGTTTTTTACAGCAGTTTTGAACAACAGTTAAATCATTCACATCCACTTTGCATTTTAGCAAACAGGATTGATTGGAATGTTTTGAAGATCCTTTTAAAAAACATTATAATGCTACACAAGGCAAGCCAACCAAGCGAATTGATTTTAAAAATAAATAAATTGTTTTGCTTTTTGCGACATTTTTTTTGATAGGGATTAATTAATTAGTTATTAATATATCAATGACTGTCATTTTGTATTGTCGGTATTTTTAAATCCTTACTTAGTAAAAAAATTAAAACTATTGTATATAAAAAAAGCTGTCTTTTAAGACAGCCTCTTTCGTACTAAAATCATTGTTGCAATTGGTAGGTATTATTTATGTAATTCAATTTTCTTTACAAAATTAGCTTTTGGTTGTGCACCTACTAATTTATCAACTACTTCGCCATTTTTTACAAATAAAATAGCTGGTATACTTGTAATGCCGTAGGTGGTAGATATTTGTGGATTATTATCAACATTAACCTTACCAATATTTACTGTACCAGCATAGTCCTTTGCTAATTCTTCAATTACTGGGCCAATTGCACGGCAAGGGCCACACCATTCTGCCCAAAAATCAATTACATTTAATTTATTGCTTTCTAAAACATCTGTTTTAAAGTTTGCGTCTGTAAATTCTAAAGCCATAATAATATTATTTTATTTTTATTGTAATTACAAATTTACAACCAATACTTATAATGTGCATTAAGGACATATCCACATTATGTTAATGTACCAAAAGGGCTTTTTTGTATGCCACGTATGCACAGAAAATAAAAAAGGCGGAATTCGAAGAAGAAAATGAAAACCAAAGAGACGGAGAGTAAATTGAATTATTGTTGTGTCTGTACTGTAAAAACTACCTAAAATGCCACGGAGGCAACGAAAAAGGAATTTTTAGTTTGAATTGTTTAATTTCTATTTTAGTGATTTTCAACTGCCAACTGAAAACTGCTAACTCGTCAACACATTCACCTCCAAATCTTTATGTTCATTTAAAAATATAGCCATATCATCGTTCATGGTAAAACAACTTTCTAAAGTGTATAAACCAACTTTTAGGTTATGGCGACTTTCTTTTATATTAAATTTTAACGACGTTTTTCCGGGATGCTCTTTAATGTTATTATCTATAAAATCTATGAGGGTTTCATTAATAAATTGGGGCTCAATATCAATAACTACTTGTTTGGTTAAGGCTGATTTTACGGTTTCTAACAAATGAAGTTTGCCCAATTTAAATTCGTATTGATCGCTATTGTATCTTGTTTTAAAACCACCTTCAAGAAGTACTATAATGCCTTTTTCTAAATAGTTGGTGTAGCGTACATAATCTTCACTCCACAAAAAGAATTCGCTTTTACCACTGTAATCTTCAATGGTTAAAATGCCAAAGTTTTTACCCGTTTTGGTAAGCCTATGTTGTACATCTATAACTAAACCTGCTAATCTAAATTGCTTTGCAGGGTTTGTCATAGTGTTTACAGCATTTTTATATTCTGTAAAATCTGCAAGGGATGAAATATTGTAATGGCGCATTTCAAATTTGTAATTATCTAGCGGATGTCCACTCATATACATACCCGTAACTTCTTTTTCAAAATCTAATTGTTGTATAAGCTGCCAAGGCTCACAAGGCAATAATTTTGGCGGCACAATATCGGGCATTACCATATCGCCAAATAAGGTGTTGGTAGAGGATGCCGAATTTGTTTGATACACACTTCCAAATTTTATTACTTTTTCCAACGCCATCACATCGCCAGGGGCTTGATAAAAATATTGAGCTCTATGCCAAGCCTTAAAACAATCAAAAGCACCTGCATACACCAAACTTTCTAAAGACTTTTTATTTACCGTACGTTGATTAACTCGTTTTACTAAATCAAAAATATCTTTAAAATGCCCATGTTTATCTCGTTCAATAATTACATCTTCAATAGCTTTTTCGCCAACGCCTTTTAAGCCGCTAAATCCAAAGCGTATTTCTCCTTTTTTATTTACTGCAAATCCATTTTGGCTTTCATTAATATCTGGTCCCAATACTTTTAAGCCCATGCGTTTGCACTCTTCCATAAAAAAAGTAATCTTATCAATACTACCAGAGTGGTTTAACACCGCCGCCATATATTCGCTAGGGTAGTGGGCTTTTAAATATGCTGTTTGGTAGGCCACAAAAGCATAACAGGTACTATGACTTTTATTAAAAGCATATTGAGCAAAAGCTTCCCAATCGGTCCAAATTTTTTCTAGTTTTTCTAGCGGATGATTTTTTGCAGCTGCTCCATCTACAAATTGTGTTTTCATTTTATTGAGCACCGAAATTTGTTTTTTACCCATTGCTTTACGCAACACATCAGCATCTCCTTTACTAAAACCTGCTAGCTTTTGCGATAGCAACATCACCTGCTCTTGATACACCGTAATGCCATACGTTTCTTTTAAGTGCTCTTCCATATCTGTCAAATCGTACTGCACTTGTTTTTTGCCGTGTTTACGGTCAATATATTCAGGAATATAACTCATAGGGCCAGGCCTGTACAAGGCATTCATGGCAATTAGGTCATCAAATTTATCGGGCTTAAGTTCTCGTAAATATTTTTGCATACCCGGGCTTTCAAACTGAAACGTTCCATTTGTATCGCCATGTTGGTAAAGCTTGTAGGTTTGTTCATCATCTAACGGTATGGTATCTATATCAATAACTACACCGTGGTTTTGTTTTATTAAACGAAGAGCAGTTTTTAAAATGCTAAGGGTTTTTAAACCTAAAAAGTCCATTTTAATTACACCAGCTTCTTCAATACTATTTCCTTCAATTTGTGTTAACCATAATTCACTTTCTTTGCTGGTGGCAACAGGTAAAAGTTCGGTTAAATCTTTTGGTGCAATAATAATGGCAGAGGCATGAATACCTGTATTACGAACAGAACCTTCCAATATTTCTGCTTCATGCAGAATGGTACTTAATAAATCTTTTCGGTTGTAAATTTCTCTTAGCTTTTTTACATTTTCTACATCATCAGCTTGTAAGGCTTCTTTTTCCTCTAACGATTTTTCGCCTGTTGTGTTGGTTGAAGCATTGGCTTCTTTTATGGTGTAGGGAGCATGCAATAAACGTTTTAAATTAATGCCCGGTCGTTCTGGTACTAATTTAGATAAGGCTCTACTTTCTGCCAGCGGCAAATCCATAACTCTGGCAACATCGGCAATGCTACTTTTAGCAGCCATAGTACCGTAAGTAATAATTTGTGCCACCTGATTTTTCCCGTATTTCTGTACTACATAATCTATTACTTTTTGTCGTCCATCATCATCAAAATCCGTGTCAATATCGGGCATGCTCTTACGCTCTGGGTTTAAGAAACGTTCAAAAAGTAAATTATACTTTATAGGATCTATATTGGTAATGCCAATGCAATACGCTACTGCACTACCTGCAGCACTACCACGGCCCGGGCCAATAAATACGCCAATATCTCTGCCATGTTTTATAAAATCGCTTACTATTAAAAAATAACCAGCAAAGCCCATTTTTTTAATAACGCCTAGCTCAAATTGTAAGCGTTCCTCTGCCTCTGGCGTAAGAATTTTGTAGCGTTCTTTTGCACCACTCCATGTTAAGTGTTCTAAATAGTCATCTTGTGTTTTGTAGTTTGCTGGTACTTCAAAAAAAGGCAATAAAATTTCTTTTTTTAAATTAAGTAAATCAATCTTATCAACTATTTCGTTTGTGTTATCAATGGCTTGTGGTAAATCTGCAAATACTTTTGACATTTCCTCCGTCGTTTTTAAATAAAACTGATCGTTAGGAAAAGCAAAGCGTTTGTTTTTTGCATACACATCATCATCGGTAAACTCACGTAGGGCAGGGGTTGCTTGTTTTTCGCCGGTGTTTATGCACAATAAAATATCGTGGGCATTAAAATCTTTTTGATCTACATAATGGCTATCGTTACTGGCAATTACTTTTACATTATATTTTTTTGCAAATTTTAAAAGTACTTCGTTTACTTTTTCTTGATCAGGTATGCCATGTCGTTGTAACTCTACATAATAATCTTCTTGAAAAATATTTAGCCACCATTTAAACTCGTTTTCGCCTTCGGCTTCGCCTTTTTTTAAAATAGTTTGCGGTACTAATGCCCCTAAACAACAAGTGGTAGCAATTAAACCTTGGTGGTATTTATGAATAAGCTCCTTATCTATACGAGGGTATTTACTGTACATGCCCTCTATATAACCTAGCGATGTTAGCTTAACTAAGTTTTTATACCCTTGTTCGTTTTTTGCTAATAATATTTGATGATTTCGAGGGTCTTTTTCCTCTTTACTAAATGTTTTACGATGCCTATCGCTTGTAATATAAAACTCACAGCCAACTACTGGTTTTACTTTTAAAGTACCATCAGCATTTTTATTATAATCGCTGTAAGCTTCCTTTACAAACTCAAAAGCGCCAAACATATTTCCATGGTCGCTAATGGCTAAGGCTGGCATTCCATCGGCAATGGCTTTTTTATATAGGTTTTTAATAGATGCTGCGCCATCTAACAAAGAAAATTGTGTGTGAACGTGCAAGTGAGAAAATTTCATATCCTAAACCCCAAAAAGGCCTTATTTTGATTGTTTCGTTTTAAAAATTATGCTAATCATCAAACTTACAAATCTTAATGCTCTTATAAAAAAATAGTTATTCAATTGGTTATTAATTAAGTAGAATTGGATTGTAGCATACATCTCTTTAGTATTTACTCCTTAATAACCAATCGTTTACATTTGAGGGTTGCATTTTAAGGTATTGTGACTTACCTTAGCAAGTCATAAGAAATTTATTTATTTACTAGTTTGTACAACAAGACAGATAGAAAGTTAAAAGCTAAACAAAAGAAGTAACGACACAAAGATGATTGAGCGAATACAAGGTTAAGTAGTACATACGCCTAAACCCCCAAGTTTACGTATGAAAAACTTATTTATTGTTGCTGTCTTAATTGGACTATTTTCAGCAACACCAATTGATTCCATAGCACAAAAATCTTTAAATTCTATACAGGTTATTGAAGTGCCAAAAACCCCAAAAAAGGTAAAATTTATTGATGCTATAGAAGTTTTACGTGACTTCAAAGCTGTTGAAACGGTTGAGGTTACACCAATACCTTCTTCCTCTAAAATAAATACACTTACACCAAAAGTTAGTGAGGTTAAAAATGTTATTGAAACATGTACTCCTTTGCAGTTTAAATTTGCACAAATCATGAATGTAGAGGTAGAAACAATGACCAATACCAAATTACTAAATTTTATGGATGAGTGGTGGGCTACTCGTTACCGCTATGGGGGCACTACAAAAAAAGGAATTGATTGTAGTAGTTTAACCGGAACATTACTTAAAGATGTTTATAGTGTTAGTGTGCCACGCACAGCAAGGGAACAATATAGAGTATCTACCAAACTTAAAAGAGAGGAGCTAATAGAAGGTGATTTTGTTTTTTTTAATACAAGAGGAGGTGTAAGCCATGTAGGGATTTATTTAGCGAATGGTTATTTTTTACATAGTAGTGTACATAGTGGCGTTACCATTAGTAGTTTAAATGAAACCTATTATAGCAAAAAGTATATTGGTGGAGGAAGACCAACAACAGAAAAAGAAGAAATAATTGAAGAATAAAGTAAACTTAAAATAGTTTGATGAGAGCGGCTAAAAACGATCTTTTTTTATGCCTATTTTTTTAATTAGGGTTTGCCAAACCGGCATAATATCTGGCGATAGCTTTAATAGCAATGTACCACTACCATACAGCCCAATAAAGCATAAACTACGTACTACCAGCCAACTAAAACCTTGCTGATTATTAAATAGAAAATGAGTAATATAAAAACTTGCTACACCTAATAAAATTGTATAAATAGTTTCCTTAGTAAAAGGCTGTAACTTGAATTTTTTTAGCAAGAAAAAATAACGAATTGCATTGTAAATAGTAAACGAAATTAAATTGGCAATGGCGGGGCCAATAATACCCATTTTTTTTGTGAGATAATAATTGAGCGGAAGGGTTATTACAATTAAAATAATGCCTGTAAAAAATTCGAAACGCCAAAAGGTAGATGTACCGATGATTTGAGCATTTACACCTGAACCCATATCTACAATTTTCATTAGGCCAATAAAAAAGAAAACCCAACGAGCATCTAAGTATTGGTTTTGAAGTTTAAAGGTAAAAACACCATCTGTAAAATTTAACCATATTAACGAAAAAACAGCCACAGCAAACACTAGCATATTAATAGAGGAGCGATGGTAAATGGTATTAATTTTCTCTAGTTGTTTATCTTTCCAAGCTCGGGAAAGTGTAGCAACAGATGATGATACTATACCACGTTGGGGAGCCTGTATTAAACTTGCCATATTTTGTGCCAAAGAATAAACACCTGCTAGTGCAAGTCCATCTGTTAATACAGATGCTATAACAATGGTATCAAACACAGCGGCTAAAGTGTACACTAAAGATCCTCCGTAAACAAAACTGGATAGGGTTAAAATTTTACTAAAGAATTTTTTTGTAACTCTGCTTTTGGTAAACGTAAAATGAACTTGCTTTTTTACAATTAAATTTATTATTAAAATAGCAGCAATGGCTAAATATAAAAAGGAATAAATTTTAATAAACAAATCAAACTTGGTAAGCAGTCCTGTAAAAACTAACACAATTAAAATCGTGGTAAATAACCTAAACTGTACCTCTTTTAAATAATTTGTTAATACCGATTTTTTTAGTTGCCAAGCATAGGCTTCAAAAATAGTGTATAAACTAAATCCTAAACCAAACGGAAAAACCCAATGATAATAAGTTATTAATAAAGAGGAGTTTGCACTAAATTTCCGTATCACTAAATCTTTAAAAAAAATACCGCCAATAAGCACAATACAAAAACCAATTAAGGAAAGTAATAAAGCCCAGGTAAATAAATCATTTTTTTTATTCTCAAGATTATCTTTATAGTAAGGATAAAATTTATAAATGTAGGCACTCATGCCTAAGTTGCCAAAGGATTGTATTATGGTGGCTAGTGCAATAAAAATATTTGTTAATCCGTATTGTTGTGGTGTAAAACCACCTTTCATAGTAAATAAATACGTATTTAGCAAGCCAATAGCAAAGCCTATGTATACAATACCCGACGAAATAATGCTTTGCCTTCGTAATTGACTCATAGTGCTAAATTAGGCATTTGCCAGCCGATTACGCAGATGTCGGTGATTTTTTGTTATAAGTAAATTTTATATTTTTTATCTGCATTCTTTGTGAAATCGGCGGGATAAAATTTATTCTACCTTTTTTGTTTTTATATAAAAATTTTCATCAACACTAAAACTATTGTCACCCTCTGGATAAATGCTTAGCAATTTCCATTCTTCGGTAGGTTTTATCCAACGTTCGCCTTTAAAATTAATTTTTAGTGGAAGATCAAACCCCTTTATACAATTGGTGTATCTATATTCTACCTTAAATCCATCTTGTTTATACTCCAACACAGGTATTTGTGTTGTGCGTAAATACTGGTCGAATACTTTATTGAAATTTTGTTTACTTTTTTTACTTATGTACTTTTCTACTTGTTCGGTGGTAACGGTTTTCAACCCAAAGTCTTTATTTAAACCTCGTAAAATTTGCCTAAATTTTTCATCATCATTTATTACTTGCCGTATAGTGTGTAACATATTACCTGCTTTGGGGTACATATCGCCGCTACCTTCTTTATTTACATTATAGGGGCCAATAATAGGTCTGTCGTTTTGTATGCCTTTTCTAGTGCCAATACAGTATTCGTTACCAGCTTTTTTACCAAACCAATAATCGGTAAAAAGCGTTTCGCTATAATTGGTAAAACCTTCATGCACCCACATATCTGCAACATCTTTTGTAGTTATGTTATTGGCAAACCATTCATGTCCACTTTCATGCACAATAATAAAATCCCATTTTTTTCCCCAACCTGTACCACTTAAATCCCTGCCTAAATAGCCATTTTGATATTTATTACCATATGCAATAGCACTTTGATGCTCCATGCCTAAATGCGGAGCTTCAACTAATTTGTACCCATCATTATAAAACGGGAATGCACCAAACCAATGTTCAAAAGCCTTCATCATTTTTGGAGCATCTGCAAATTGTTTTTTTGCTTTCTCCAAGTTTTCTTTCAACACCCAATAATCCATAGCTAAATTGCCTTTTTCGCCTTTATATACTTCATTAAAATGTGCATACTTCCCTATGTAAGGAACTAAATTGTAGCTATTAATAGGTAAGCTTACTAACCATTTGGAGGTTTTATAACCCTTGGATTTTGTTTCTTTTATTAATTTGCCATTTGCTACACCAACTAAACTATCTGGGTAAGTAATGGTAATACTAGCTCCATTATCTGGCTCATCGCTTTGATGATCTTTAACAGGATACCATACACTAGCACCTAAGCCTTGACAAGCAACGCTTACAAAGGGGCTACCATCGGCACTGCGTTTCCAAATTAAACCACCATCCCACGGTGGGCGCTTAGCTATTTGAGGTTTGCCGTGGAAGTAAACGGTTAAAATACTATAAGGCTCATCTTTTACAGTTTGATCTAATTTTAAAAAATAAGCATCACCATCCTTTATATAATCAACAGCATATTCTGCACCCGTAACTTTACAATTTGGAATATGCATTTTAAAACTATCTGCAATCATTGGTTCTTGTAAATCTACTTGTAAGGATGTGCCTTTTTTAAGTACTTTAAAACTAATTTTATTGTAACCACTAATGGAGCTATCCTCAAAATTAAATTTCACATTCAAATCATATCGTTGTACATCCCACCAATCTCTGCTTGCACCATACGTACCACGTAAACTGTCCTTATGGGTAAACTTTTGAGGCGGTTGTAAAAGTTGTGCATTAATACAATTAAGCATTAAGAAGCAAGAATTAAGAATTATTACAATTTTTGCAAGGAACATCATATTTGTTTGTTTATAAATGCTAATTTAGTTTAGTTTTTTATCAAAAATGAACCGTTTAACAAATAAATATAATCTTATCAGCTTATCGCCTGATCGGCAATTATTTTTTTTACCACAGAACACCATAGGTTTTATTCACCAATTGGGAAAGATTAAATTATTTATCTCTTTGTTTTCAAGGCAAAAAAAAATATTAATTTTTTTCTGCGTCCTTGCGTCTTTATGGTTCCTTTCATCTTGCACCAATCATAAACACACCAACAAAAAAATATTTCATTACAACGAAAGTAGTGGCTTAGCTAGCTTAGATCCTGCATTTGCAAAAAATAAACAAGTAATGTGGGCTGTGCATCAAGTATACAATACGTTGATAGAAATTGATAGCACCATGCAAATGGCTCCCTCTTTAGCTAAACGATGGATGGTTAGCCCAGATAATAAAACATTTACCTTTTATTTACGAAATGATGTTTTTTTTGCGAATGATGATTGCTTTAAAAATATCCCCAGAAAGTTAACGGCTAAAGATGTTGAATATAGTTTTTATAGAATAATTGATAAAGCTACAGCAAGCCCTGGTGCTTGGATTTTTAATAACCGAGTAGACAGTCTAGAACCCTTTAAAGCTATCGATGATACTACGTTTCAGCTAAAATTGCAAAAACCTTTTCAAAGTATTTTAGGCATATTAAGTATGCAATATTGTAGCATTGTTGCTAAAGAAGCGGTGGATTTTTATGAAAACGATTTTCGTAGGCATCCTGTTGGTACAGGGCCTTTTTGCTTTGTTGCTTGGGAAGAAGGGCAGGCGTTGGTGTTGAAAAAAAATGAACATTATTTTGAAAAGGATGCTAATGGTAATCGATTACCCTTTTTAGACGGAATTAAAGTTAGTTTTTTTGATAGTAAAGCAACAGAATTTTTAGAATTTCAGCAAAACCGGTTAGATTTTATTGATGATATAGATGCTAGCTTTAAAGATGAACTATTAACTAAAACCGGCAATTTAAAAGCCAAGTGGCAAGGTATAATTGAGTTACAAAAACAACCTTATTTAAACATTGAGTATTTGGGTATTTTGGTAGATGAGCAAAATAAGTTAGTAAAAAATTCTCCCTTAAAACAAAAAAAAATACGGCAGGCTATTAACTATGGTTTTGATAGAAAAAAGATGATGTTGTATTTGCGGAATAGTATTGGTATTGCTGCAGAAAGTGGTTTTGTTCCTTGTGGTTTACCCAGCTTTGATTCTGTTACAATAAAAGGCTATTCGTTTAATACAGCAAAAGCTAAAGTATTATTAGCGGAAGCAGGCTTTGCAAATGGTAAAAATTTACCTACAATAAAATTGTTAACCATACCAATTTATGGCGATTTGGGTAGTTATATTGCAAACGAGTTAAAACAAATTGGTATTAACATTCAGGTAGAGGTTATTCAAAAAAGTTTGTTGATGGAACAAATGGCAAAAGGTACTGCAGCCTTTTTTAGAGGCAGTTGGATAGCAGATTACCCAGATGCTGAAAATTATTTAAGTGTTTTCTATAGCAAAAATCCAGCTCCACCTAATTATACCAGGTATAAAAATAGTTTGTATGATGCATTGTACGAGAAATCGTTAGCAGAAAAAAATGATACCCTCAGGTATAAGTTATACCAGCAAATGGATAAGTTAATTATTGAAGATGCCCCCATTGTGCCACTCTGGTATGATATGGCAATTCATTTAGTGCATTCAAACATAAAAAACTTTCCACCCAATAGTTTAAATTTATTGGAGTTAAGAAGAACAAAGAAAACCCCCTAAATCCACTAAAAGAGGGCTTTTGGTTTAAAATTTGTCTTTATTTATAAATCAATACTTAGCTTTATAATGCAAAAACGTAGAAGTCCCCTTAGGGTTTTTTGGTTTTTAATTTATCCTTAAAAACCTTTTGAAACTTATCTAACTTAGGCTGTATAACCATTTGACAGTAACCCTGTTCGCTATTATTGTTATAATAATTTTGGTGGTAATTTTCTGCAGCATAAAATACATCAAGCTTCTCTAAAGTAGTCACAATTGGATTATTAAAAGCCCCACTTTTATTTAACTCCACTATATATTTTTCTGCTTTTGTCTTTTGTTCCTCACTATTATAAAAAATTACACTACGGTATTGTGGCCCAGCATCTCCGCCTTGGCGGTTAAGTGTTGTTGGGTCGTGTACTTGCCAAAACACTTCTAATAATTCATCAAAACTAATTTTAGTTTTATCGTAAACAATAGATAAACACTCTGCATGTCCTGTTGTTTTGCTACAAACTTCTTCGTAGGTAGGGTTTTTTACATGTCCGCCGCTATAGCCACTCGTAACTTTCTCTACACCTTTTAATTGTTGAAAAATAGCCTCAGTACACCAAAAGCATCCTGTACCAAAGGTGGCTCTGTCTAACGAAACGCTAGTAGCAGTAGTAGTTTCAGTATTACTAGTAGTAATTGAATTATCCATTGATTTATTTTTTGTGGATGATTGATTTTGTGCACAAGAACTTAACGCAAAAAAGCTAATGGTGCTAAAAATAAAAGATTTTATCATGGTTTGTTTTTTTCTATTTATGCATAGCGTAGTATAATAGTTTTATTAACAAAATTGCATAACAAAGGTTTAACAAAATTGTTATAATACTATAATGACCAATTTTATCCGAAATTTACATTTTAAAAACAACTAACATTTGAAATTTTTTCCAGAATCAACCTTAGTACAATTAGAATACGAAAAAGTTAAGGTCCTTTTATCTAACCATTGTAAAACCGAGTTTGGCAAAGCCAAATGTGCTGCATTACGCATACATACCAAAAAAGAATTCATTGATACTGAATTAAGGCAAACAAATGAGTACAAACTAATTACTCAAAGCGGACAAGTTTTTCCAAACGATTTTGTAGCCAATATTGCTAAAGAATTAAAATTGTTAAGTATACAAGGTGCCGTTTTAAGTGGCGAACAGTTTTTATTAATAAAACGCCTTACCCAAAATACAAACAATATTTTTAGATGGTTTGATGCTGAAAAAAGGCAGGCCTATGGTGCCTTAGCAAAAGTTATAAATGATACCTATTACGAAAAAGCTATTCCACAATTAATTGATGAAGTTTTAGATGAAACAGGTAATGTAAAAGATAATGCAAGTGAAGAGTTGTATAAAATACGCATGAGCTTATATAAGCGTAGAAATGAGTTA
>Ga0114969_10000511_pt1 | contig 33385 bp, 31 predicted proteins | sample M_130807_MF_Meta_FD_87316 | JGI IMG/M metagenome (GOLD analysis project Ga0114969, IMG submission 87316) | Freshwater microbial communities from Lake Montjoie, Canada to study carbon cycling - M_130807_MF_MetaG | ecosystem: Environmental > Aquatic > Freshwater > Lake | place: Lake Montjoie...
TATGGTTTATCTTAAATCTGCAGGTATATGTGGTCAGTCAGATTTAGTTGAGGTAGTGAATGGTAAAATAAATATCATTGACTACAAGACTAACAAAGAGATCAAGAAAGAATCTTTTGTAAACTGGGAAGGAGCTTCAGATAAATTACAATTTCCATTAGATGGTTTAGATGATTGTAACTTTAATCATTATGCAATTCAGTTAAGTATCTACATGTACATCATGCTTAAACATAACCCTAAATTAAAACCAGGAAAGATGTTTATTCATCATGTTTTATTTGAAGTTGATTCAGAAGATAAATATGGATATCCAGTAATTAAACTAAATCACAATGGAGATCCTGTAATAAAAGAAGTAATTCCAATGGTAATTCCGTATCTTGTAGATGAGGTTAATGCTTTAATGCATTATATCAAAGACAACAAAATAATAATTAAAAAAAAATAGTATGATAGTAAGATTGTTTGATGTGCAAAATGGTGTGGTGATTCCTACTGAACATTGTTATACACTGAAAGCTTTAAAGGATATTATGGATAATTATCCAGATGACTACTTAAAGATATACCAGTATTTTTTTTACATGACTTGTCCTAATCCAGATATGAATCCATTTTTTCATACTCCGGAAATAGATAAAGAATCTATAATTCTTCATGAAATACAAGCTGAGTTTTCTACAGAAGATGATGACATTGCTATTGGTTTACTATTCTGTCAAAGAATGTATGAAACACCAACATCAAGAGCATATAAAGGTATTGCATCTATGCTAGATAGATTGGCAAAGTTTATGGAAACATCAACACTTACTACAGGTAGGGACGGTAACATGAATTCTATTATTGCAGCTGCTAAAAGTTTTAATGATATCAGAACTTCATTTAAAGGAGTATATAAAGATTTACAAGAAGAACAATCCAGCAAAGTGCGCGGAGGAATTGGTTTAGGATATGATCAATAATTATGAGAGAAATATATCAAGACATACCTACATGGGATAATGGTACATGGACAACTACTGACTTTAATTCCAGAGAAGAATTCTATGAATACTTACTAACTAATGTTTTTAAAGAACCTGGTAAGTATGAATTCAATGATACTACTACACATTTATTTACACAAGAGTCGGCTAAGTTTAATAAAGACAAAGTTTACTGTACAGCTCCTTTTAAATCTAAAGATTTTATAACATACTGGGATGATCAGAAAGCAAAATGCAGAAGAGGGCTATTGATAAAAGAAAATGATAAAGTTTGGTATATGACTAGAGACTACTATATGTGGTTAAACTTCTTACCTATCTTTAACAAAGAAATTCAAAAATTTGGTTTTGCTGATATTAGAGATGCTCAATATCACATGGCTCTTTATGAAATACTATCAGAATTAAATTATAACCATGTAGCTATTCTAAAGAAAAGACAGATAGCTTCTTCTTATTATCACATGGCTAAACTTCTTAACCAGCAATGGTTTGAAGAAGGGGTTACTCTAAAGATTGGTGCCAGCCTTAAAGACTACATTAATGAGAAAGGTTCCTGGAAGTTTTTACAAGAGTACGCGGCTTTTCTTAATGAACATACAGCATGGTATAGACCTATGTCTCCAGACAAGGTGATGATGTGGCAACAGAAGATTGAGGTAAGGAGAGGGGACAGAAAAACAGAAGTAGGTCTTAAAGGTACTATTCAAGGTATGTCATTTGAGAAAGATCCAACAAATGGTGTAGGGGGTCCGGTTAAGTACTTCTTCCATGAGGAGGCTGGTATTGCTCCAAGAATGAATAATACATATGAGTATATGCGTCCTGCAATGAGATCTGGTTTAACTACTACAGGTATGTTTATTGCAGCAGGATCAGTGGGGGATTTATCTCAATGTGAACCATTAAGAAAAATGATTCTGTATCCAACTGAAAATGATATATACTCTGTAGAAACTGATTTGCTAGATAATAAAGGTTCTGTAGGAAAATCTGGGTTATTTATACCTGAGCAATGGTCTATGCCTCCCTATATTGATAACTTTGGAAATTCTAAAGTACAAGAAGCATTAGAAGCATTAGATGATCAGTTTGAAAAATGGAAAAAAGAACTTGATCCGGAAACATATCAGTTAAGGATTTCTCAGCATCCAAGAAACATTGAAGAAGCTTTTGCTAACAGAACAGTATCTAAGTTTCCAATGCATTTGATAACAGCACAACAAAGAAGAATTGAAGATAAAGATTACCCATATGAGTTCTTAGATTTAGGTAGAGATGCCAATGGAAAGATACTTCCTGAGCATAGTAATAAAAGACCAATTACAGAATTTCCAATTACAAAAAATACTGAAGATAAAACAGGAGTTCTTGTAGTATGGGAAAGACCCGTTGAGAATCCTAACTTTGGAATGTACTATGCTTCTATTGACCCCGTAGCTGAAGGTAAAGCAGAACATGTTGATAATATGTTATATACTCCAACAGGTAAAAAAAGAATAGGTAACATACAAATAGGAGATCAAGTGATTGGTTCTAATGGTCAACCGATAAATGTAATTGGTGTATATCCTCAAGGTATTAAAAAATTATGTAAAATTACATTTAGTGATGGGCATAGTATTAAAGTATGTGAAGATCACTTGTGGAATGTAAAATTAAATGGAGGAACTAAAGGATATATAACTCTTTCTGTAAAAGATTTATTGGATACTACAAAAACAATCACATATACAGGTACTGGGAGAAATATTAAAAAAGAATATTCAATTTCTACTTATTATAAAGATAAACAAAATAGAAATAAATGGTCTATTCCTATTGTTAAGCCCATTAATTTTCAACCAAAGGGTTTAAAAAAAGTAAATGCAAATATTTCTAGAAATAAACAACCTATACATCCTTATGTGCTAGGAGCCTTACTTGGTGATGGTGGTTTATCTCAAAAATCAATCAGATTTAGTTCAGTTGATGAAGAAATAATTAATAAAATGCAATTGTATTTACCTGATGATTTAGAATTAAAAAAAGTAAAGGGTAATAATTGTGATTATTCAATAGTTACAAAAAAGGGTAATAGAAATTCTTTAACAAAAACATTAAGAAATCTGAGTTTAATGGGTTTAAAATCAGAACACAAATTTATACCTGAAGAATATAAATATGCTCTAGTTTCACAAAGAATAGTTTTATTAAATGGACTGTTAGATACAGATGGTTCTTGTACAAATCATGGTGTAGAATTTTATTCTTCTTCTAAACAACTTGCATATGATGTAGTTGAATTAGTTCAAAGTTTAGGAGGTATTGCTAAAATAAGAATGAAGAAAACCACACATCTAGATTCTTATATTGTAAGAGTGAATTTACCAAGAGGATTGGAACCTTTTTTACTATCTAGAAAAAAGGACAAGTATAAAAAATCTAAAGTATTTAGTAGATACATAACAAATATAGAATACATTGATGATGCAGAAGCAGTTTGTATATCAGTTGATGCACTAGATAATCTTTATGTTACAGAACATGCCTTAGTTACACATAATACAACTACATCTGAATCTTTGTGTTCTATATATATAATGAAAGCTCCTGTAGAAGTAACAAAGGTTACAGGTATAGAAACTGAAACATATATAGAACCAGATAAAATTGTAGCAGCTTGGTGCGGAAGGTTTGATGATATTAATAAAACTCACCAAAGACTTGAGACAATAATAGAATGGTATAATGCCTGGACAGTAATTGAGAATAACATCTCATTATTTATCCAGTACATGATCTCTAGAAAGAAGCAGAAGTACTTAGTACCAAAAAGTCAAATAATGTTCTTAAAAGATCTTGGTTCTAATAATTCAGTATATCAGGAGTATGGTTGGAAGAATACAGGAACATTATTCAAAGCTCACTTATTAAGTTATGCTATAGAATATACTAAAGAAGAATTAGATGTTGAAACTAAATCTGATGGTACTATTGTAAGAACTAAATATGGTATTGAAAGGATACCAGATATTATGTTGCTAAAAGAAATGGGTGCATACTCAGATGGAGTCAATGTGGATAGGCTTGTAGCATTTTGTGCACTGGTTGCATTCATGAGAATACAGCAAGCAAACAGAGGTTATGCTAAGAGAGTCATCATGGATGATGCAGCCAAAAACTTGCAGAAGTCAGAAAATTTGTTTAAATTAAACAGTAGTCCTTTCCGTCATATGGGGAGGACTTCAGGTAGTTCATCAGGAGGACAAAATGTAAAAAGATCTCCATTTAAAAATATAAAATAGTTATGCAAGTATTTAACGCTATGCAGCTCAAAAAAGGAGCAAAGGCATCTCATAACAGAATGGGTAGTATTACTCAACCTTTACAATTTGTTCCTAAAAAGGAAAAAGATGAAGAGTGGGCAGCTTGGAATCTTGACTGGTTAGAGTGGAATGGGTTAAAACAAATCCGTAGAAATGCACGGAGGCTGATGAAAAACTATAAGCTTGCTAAAGGTATTATAGACAAGTCAGACTATATAGTTGAAGAAAACAATGAAATGAAAGAAATTGTTGATGTATTAACTAGAGAAGACTGGTCTGCTTTAGAGTTAAAGTTTTATCCTATTATCCCAAATGTTATTAATGTTCTTGTAGCTGAATTTGCTAAAAGATCTACCAAACTTACTTACAGAGCCATTGATGATTTCTCATATAATGAGATGATGGAGCAAAAAAGAAAGATGGTAGAAGATACTCTAATGTCAGATGCAACTAATAAAATACAAGCTGCTTTATTAGAACAAGGGTTGGATCCCAACTCTCCTGAAGCACAACAACAAACGGCTCCAGAAAGTATTAAATCATTACCAGAAATAGAAGGCTTCTTTAAAAAAAATTACAGATCTCTTGTAGAACAATGGGCTTCTCACCAACATAAAGTAGATGTTGAAAGATTCCATATGGATGAGCTAGAAGAAAGAGGGTTCAGAGATATGCTTATTACAGACAGAGAGTTTTGGCATTTTAGAATGATGGAAGATGACTATGAAGTAGAACTATGGAATCCTCCTGTTACTTTCTATCACAAGTCTCCTGATGCAAGGTATATTTCTCAAGGTAACTGGGTAGGTAAAGTAGACATGATGACTGTAGCTGATGTAATTGATAAGTATGGTTATGTACTTACAGAAGAACAACATGAAGCATTAGAAGCAGTCTACCCAATTAGATCTGCGGGTTATACAATAGGTGGTCAAAATGATGGTACATTTTATGATGCTACTAAGTCTCATGAATGGAATACTAACATGCCTTCATTAGCATATAGACAATATACCACAATGATGGCTGGTTCTGTATATGATGGTGGAGATATAGTCAATCAAATTCTTTCTGAAGGAGAAGATTACTATGATCAAGGTACAGCATATTTATTAAGAGTTACAACTTGTTATTGGAAATCTCAAAGAAAAGTTGGTCACTTAACAAAAATAAAAGAAAACGGAGAAGTTGTTAATGAGATTATAACTGAAGATTATAAAATAACAGATAATCCAATTTATGATACAAGACTATTTAAAAATAAAAATAAAGAGACTCTTGTATATGGAGAGCATATTGACTGGATATGGATTAATGAAGTTTGGGGTGGTGTAAAAATTGGTCCAAATATTCCTTCATTCTGGGGTATGAACAATCCTGGAGGATTTTCTCCACTATACATTGGTATAGATAAAAACCATATTGGACCATTAAGATTTCAATTTAAAGGTGACAATAGTTTGTATGGTTGTAAACTTCCTGTAGAAGGAGCTGTGTTTTCTGATAGAAATACTAAGTCAACATCTTTGTTGGATTTAATGAAGCCATATCAGATTGGGTACAATATTGTAAACAATCAAATAGCTGACATACTAGTTGATGAGTTAGGTACTGTAATATTACTTGATCAAAATGCATTACCAAGACACTCTGCTGGAGAAGACTGGGGAAAAAACAACTTAGCAAAAGCTTATGTTGCTATGAAAAATTTCCAGATGTTACCGCTTGATACATCTATTACAAATACAGAAAACCCAGTAAACTTTCAACATTTTCAAAAATTAGATCTTGAACAAACAAATAGGTTAATGTCAAGGATTAAATTATCAGAACATTTTAAGCAACAAGCATATGATGTAATTGGGATTAATCCTCAAAGATTGGGACAACAGTTATCTCAAATGACTGCTACAGGGGTAGAGCAAGCTGCATCAGCATCATATGCACAAACTGAAGTATACTTTATACAGCACTGTGATTACTTAATGCCTAGAGTACATACAATGAGAACAGATCTTGCACAATATTATCATTCAACAAAACCGTCAGCTAGACTTTCCTATGTCACATCCACAGATGAAAAAGTAAACTTTGAAATAAATGGGACAGACTTATTAATGAGAGATCTTAATATATTCTGTACCACTACAGCAAATCATAGAGCTGTGTTAGAGCAATTGAAACAAATGGCTATGACTAATAATACTACTGGTGCAACTATTTATGATTTAGGAAAACTTGTGCAAGCAGATACTGTCTCTGAAGTTAATAATACACTTAAAGCTGCTGAAGAGAAACAACAAAAACAAAAACAAGAAGAACAACAACATCAACAAGAAATGCAACAACAGCAAATTGAGTCTCAAGAAAAACAAAAGAAAATGGAGATTGATGCTGAAGAAATGAGAGATGAAAAAAATAGACAGAAAGATATTTTAATTGCAGAAATCAGAGCTGCTGGTATGGGCTCTATGGTAGATATAAACCAAAACATGCAATCTGATTATATTGATGCTATGAAAGATATTAAAGATAGTGAACAGTTTCAAGATCAAATGAATCTTCAGAGAGAAAAAGAAACTAATAGACAAAATAATGACTCTCAAAAGAATCAAATTGAAAGAGAAAAAATACAAGCTCAAAAAGAAATTGCTAATAAACAACTAGAAATTGCAAGAGAAAATAAAACAAAAAGTGAATTAAAAGCAGATAAAAAAATATGATAACTTATATTTATACTTTAGTAGATCCTGAAACTGATAAAGTAAGATATGTTGGTAAAACTAATGTGAAACCTCAAAACAGATATAATCAACATATTTACCAATGGAAAAGATCTATAAGACTTAGTAAAGTAAATAGTTGGATTAAACATCTTTCATTAAAAGATAAAAAACCTAAGATGGTTGTTATAGACAATATTAAAGGTGAATGGATTTGGTTAGAACAATATTGGATTGCACAATTTAAAACCTGGGGTTTTGATTTAACAAATCATACTGATGGAGGTGAAGGAACAACAGGTTATAAAGCAACTAATGAAAGCAAAGAAAAAAGACTTAAATCTTTAGAAAATTCAGAACTTTGGAAAGAAAAACATAAAAGACATTCTAAAATAATGAAAAAAAAGCATGCTGAAGGTTTGACTTTATTGGGTTATGGTCATTTAAGTGATGAAAAAAGAAAAGAAATAGGTGTTAAGCATTCTCAAAAATTAAAAGAAAAATATAAAAAAAATCCTGATTGTTTTAATTATTTAAGTGAAAAACTTAAAAAACCTGTTTGTAATATAACTAAAGAAGGTGTAGTATTATTTGAATTTAAAAGTGTTACTGAAGCAGCAAAGTTTTTTAAAATTGAACCTACACATATAACAAGAGTATGTAAAGGTAAATCTAAATCAGGTTTAACAAAAGGTCATTATTTTAAATACTTATAAATAAAAAAAAGAATAAGCTTAGCTATATAATGCAAAAAATGTTTTTAAGAATTTTAAATTTATCAAGTTTATTTATTATATTAAATTATAAACCAAAACCAACAACATGAACAAAGATGCAACTAATCTTGATGACATTCAAGATTCTACAACGGTAGAACAGGTTGATGTAAACATTGATGAATTATTTGGAAACCCTGGTGCTGCAAACATCATGATTCCAGAAGATGGGAAAACAGCTGAAGAAAGTAAGCCTAAGACCATGTTCTCCAAAGAAAACATTGACACTACGTTCCTTGACAATACAACAAGTACTGCAAAAGAAAAAGCTCAAGCAGTAGAGGATAAAGCAGAAGTTGAAGAAACTATTGCTGAGTTAGATAATTTAATTTCTCAAGAAGAAACAGCTGGGACAAAAGGAAGACCTAAAGTAGATAAAGAAGGTCTTTATGATTTAGCACAAAAAATGATTGAGGAAGGTACTCTAATGCCTTTTGATGATGAGAAACCTTTAGAGGAGTACAGCACTAAAGATTTTAGAGAATTGTTTGAAGCTAATTTTCAAGAAAGAGAAAATGCTGTAAAGGCAAAAGTTCCTAAAGAATTTTTTAATGCTCTTCCTGAAGAACTTCAAATTGCTGCTAAATATGTAGCTGATGGCGGTCAAGATTTAAAGGGTCTTTTTAGAACTCTTGCGCACGTAGAAGAGATCATTGACTTAGATCCTTCTAATGAAGGTGACCAAGAAGAAATTGCTAGACAATATCTTTGGGCTACTAACTTTGGAAATGCTGAAGAAATTGAATCAGAGATTCAAGATTGGGCTGACATGAATAAGCTTGAACAAAAAGCTAATCAGTTTAAACCTAAGTTAGACAGAATGCAAGAAGAAATTGTTGCAAGACAATTAGCAGAACAAGAGCACAAAAAAGAACAACAACAAAAACAAGCTAAAGCTTATACTGATAGTGTGTATAATACACTTGCAGCGGGTGAACTTGCTGGACTTAAATTGGATAAGAAAGTACAAAGCTTACTTTATTCTGGATTGGTTCAACCTAACTACCCATCTATATCAGGTAAGAATACAAACTTGTTAGGACACTTGTTAGAGAAGTATCAGTTTGTTGAACCTAATCATGGGTTAATTGCTGAAGCACTTTGGTTATTACAAGATCCAGAAGGATATAGAAATAGAGTAAAAGAAGTAGGTAATAAAGAATCAGTTGAAAAAACTGTGAGAGCATTGAAGACTGAAGAGTCAAGAAAACTTTCAAGTTCTTCAACTAATACTGGAGCAACGGATACTAAAAAACCGGGGTCTTCACAAAAAACAGTACAGCGTCAGAATACAAATATATTCAGACGTACATTTTAATTAAGTAACTAATAAATAAATATAAATGGCAACTCCAGTTTTAAACAATGGTATATTTCTGCGTGATACTGCATACAATGCAAGTTCACATGTGGATTCTTACCACTTAGTAAACATGTTGAAAGATGCACAACCAATGGATTTAGGTCCAGTAGACTTATGGGCTATGGCTCAAAAAGTTGAAATGCCCCTATACCAAATGTCTTCTTTTGGCGGAAAAAATGTAATCATGGTTGATAATGCAAGAGGTGAATATAGATGGCAGACTCCTGTGTCTATTGATCTTCCTTACATTATTGAGGACATTGAACCAGATAATGAGTTCAAAGGAATTGAAGGATCAACTTTCAGAGTAAAGTTAAACAGACGTGAGTTTGGACATGGTGATATGTTCACATATGACAAATATAACGGTGTTGAACTTTATGTAACAGCTGAAGATATTTTACCTGTAGGTGATGGATTTATCTATACCGTACAGTTAGTAAATAATGATAACTTCAAGTTCTTGGATAACAAGTACTTAGCTAATGGTACTAAAGTATTCCGTAAAGGTTCTGCTCGTGGTGAGTATGGTGAGAGATTCTCTGACATCCAAACTAGAGCTGGTTTCCGTGAATTCTACAACTTTGTAGGAGGTGCTGAAGCTCACGTTCATTACTCTATTTCTTCTAGAGCAGATTTAATGATCAAAGGTGGTATGAATGCAGATGGTACAGTTCCTGTAACTGAGATCTGGAGAACATTTGATACAAACTTAAATGATCCTTCAATCAATAGCTTAGATGATATGGTTAAGACATTAGGTAAAGACAAAGTTAAAAAAGCTTTTGACAATGGTGATTTATCTAGAACTTTCTTAACTACAATGGAATCTGCTCACTTATCTAAGATTGCTCAAGATATTGAGACATACTTGATGTGGGGACAAGGTGGTAGAATCAAACAAGATGGTCCAGATGATTTAAGATTGTCAGTGGGTCTTTGGAAACAGTTAGATAACTCTTTCAAAAGAATCTACAACAAGAATAACTTCACATTGGATTTATTCCGTGGTGAGATCTACAACTTCTTTAATGGTAAAGTTGAATTCCAAGGTCCAGATCCAAAACGCTCATTAGTTGTACAAACTGGTATGGGTGGTATGAGAATGGTAAATGAGGCTATCAAACGTGAAGCAGTATCTTCTGGTTTATTGATTCAAGCTGCTGATATAGGTGCTATCACTGGTAAAGGTATGGACTTGAACTTTGGATTTGCATACACTTCATATGTTATCCCATTCTTGGCTAACGTGAAATTTGTATTGAATCCAGCATTTGATAATGTTCACACTAATGATATTGAGAATCCAATCATTGATGGTTTCCCATTATCTTCTTACTCATTCATTATCTTTGATATCACTGATAATACTAATGACAACATTTACTTGTTGAAATTATCTTGGGATAATCAATTGAAATGGTGGTACCAAAACGGAACTATGGACTACATGGGAAGAACTCAAGGGTTCCAATCTTCAGGTCAGTTCAATGGTTACCGTGTAATGATGTCTCAAACAATGCCTGCTATTTGGGTTAAAGATCCGACTAAGGTATTAAAGATTGTAATGAGAAACCCTATTACAGGAGGAAGTTTCTAAGCAATCTGGGTAAATAATTACCTTGTTTATTTGGATAATAAAACTAGAGTCTGTATATTTGTAATATGAAAAAATTACAGATAGCAGACTCTAGAATCCAAATAGCTTTAGAAAGATATTTACAAGGTTCTACATTAACACAAGTAAGTTCTGAGTTAAAAGTTGACAGAAATGTTTTAGCTAGAATTTTTAAAGAGCATGATTTACTAAAGAGTAGATCTGAACTAATAAGAAAAGGTAAAAGTGGTAAAGAAGTTAAAGATGATGCTTTAGATATTCTTACACCAGAAGCTTTGTATTGGATAGGTTTTTTATATGCTGATGGTCATATAGAAAAAGGAAGACCTAGAATAAGTCTCACATTACAAAAAGATGATCATGAACATTTAGTTAAGTTCAGTGATTTTTTTGGGTGTACAATAAGAGAAGTAAAAGGTTCTGGAAAAAATAAAGATGTTACATATATTAGATGTGCTTTTAGCTCACAAAAAATATATGACAAATTAAAGTTCTTTGATTTTACAAATAATAAAACATTGAGTATAACACCTCATAATCTTTTAACAGGTTCAAAAGATTTTTGGAGAGGTTTGGTAGATGGTGATGGTTCTATATATTATCCTAATGATAAAAGGGCTGATGGTAAGTATAATGGGTTAAGATTGGATTTGTATGGTACAGAACATACTTTAGACTCTTTTTTAATTTATTTACTTGCTAACTCTATACAAACTAAAACTGTTCCTAAAAAAAGAAAAAATGCTAATGTTTATCAAGTAACTATTTCAGATGTTACATGTAAAGCTATTAAATTACTGTATAAAGATGCAACTATCTATTTAGATAGAAAATATAACACATATCTGGAGATGTGCCAGAATAATTAATTAAATTTACAAAAACCAAAACCAACAATATAATGGAAAATTTCACAATGGTTGAGACCGGAAAAGGCTCAATTAAAAAAACAGCAATTGCTGTTAGACCTTACTTTGATAACTCTGCTTCTAACATGGGATTAGAAGACTATGGAATGAGTTTATTTGATGGAGTAACACACAATGAACAATTAGCTTGTTTAGACAACAATGGAGTAGTAAGATATGTAACTGGATTAAATGAATTTGCTCCGGAGATCAAACTACTTCCTATAGCAGAAAAAGAAGCTAGAGTAAGAGAGATAAGATTAGCAGTTGCAGAGTTAGAGCAAGAGCTTGCTGCAAATGTTATTGATATTGATGATAAAGACTTTTGGGCTAAAGTAACTTTACTAAGACCAAACAATTCTGACTTCTGGAATAGAATTTTTATTTCATGTGGTAATGAACCAGTGTTCCTGGATCCTAAAGACCCATATGATAGAATTAAACTTTATGCAATTGAAGCTGGTGGATTCTCATTAGTTTCAAAAAGCTTAGAAGATGCAAGAGCAAAAGCTGTTCCACCTAAGTTTTATTTAGATAAAGAAGAAGAAACTGTAATGGTTAGAACTGAGTACAAAAAATTACGTAACAAAGCTCTATCTGAATTGCAAAAATTATTTGACAAAAACAGTACTAAGTTATTCTACATTGCAAAAGTTGTAGATATCAATAGTACACAATATAGAAAATCTACACCAAATGATGTAATCTATGAAAACATGGATAATTACATTGCTGGTTTAGCTGGTGAATCAAACAAAGAAAGAGCTGCTAAAACCTTTATGGAAACAGCTAATATGGATATGGAAACACTAAAAATTAAATCAATTGTTAGAGATTCCGTATTTTTTAAGTATATTGTTAATAAGGCCGATGGTTATATCTATCATACCAAAACTAATGCATTGTTAGGTAGGAATGTTTCTGATGTATTAGAGCACTTAAAAAATCCTTTAAATGAGGATATTTTGAAAGACTTAAACATGGCTTGTGAAAAGTATTGGAACTCTTAAAATAAAATAAAAATGAAATCTGCAAATGTAACTGGTACTAAATCTAAGAAACTAATGGGAGCTACAAAAACTCCAACAGGTAAAGTAGGTGGTACAAACAAAGCTGTACAAGCAATCAAATCTCCAAAAGGAAAAGTTGGAGGAATTTCTAAAGCACCAAAAACCGCATCTCCTTGTAAATAAGGAGGTGCTTATTTATTTTTAATTATGACAAGAAAAAAAGTAGAAGCAGCTATTGTTGAGAAAGTAAAAACTCCAAGAGCTCCAAGAAAAAAAGCTTTAAAAGAAATTGTAAAAGAAGTTGAAACAACTCTTGAAGAAGTGGTACCAGTACTTGAAAATGCTACATATGAAGCAACTAAACTCATTTCTGAACACAAAGAAACAATTGAAGAAACAATTGAGGATGAAGTTAAAGAAATAGTAGTTGAGTCAGTATCATTGTCTACTAAAATTAAATTATTTTTTAAAAATTTATTTAAAAAGAAATAGTTATGGCAAAAGTAACTAAAGCAATTACAACTCCTGCAAAGAAGGAAATGGACAGATGGGAAATTGAATCTGCCTTATCTACTTTGAAGAGAGCTGATGAAATTAGAAAAGATCCTAAAATGATGAGTCATGTTGCAAAGCATGCACAAGAACAAATTAAAGCACTAGGAGGAATTGTTACTGCAGGTAAAGCTCCAGCTAGAACTTTAGCTAAACCTCCTGTAAGAACATTAAAAAGAAAATAACCATGGCAAAATTAACTCCTTATGCATTAAAAAATCCAAAAACAGATACTGTTGTACCTGGTGCTTTAATTCTTTCTAGTATTAAACCGGTATCAGGAGATTGGTTTCCTGTTGTAGAAGGTGTTGAAAGAAATACAATTAATCCTGTAGACTATGATACTACAGTTAAAGTAACTTATCCTGGAGCAGTTAATGTTCAAAGATTTGGTGATTATGCTAAATCTTTTATACAAGAAAAAGGTTACTCTCCAGATAATATAGTTTTATCAGATTCAATTTGTTCTGATGATATAGATGGTCCTATTTATTCAGATATTTCAAACATTGGTCAGACTCCTGCATCTCAGAATCAGTTTTTAGGTGCCTTCATGGCAGGTGGTTTAGCTGGTTATCCTCACACAGGTATATTAGGTATACAAGCTTGGGGATCACATGTTACAACAAGTACAAATGGTGGTTTGTTTATGATTAATACACCGCATATTGGAATATCAAGAACAGGTAGTGTAGGAAGGATTTGGAGAAGAGGAAAGAGTGAAACGCAATCTTTAACGGATAATACTTGTGGTGCAGTTGCTACAGCAATTACATGGGTAGCAGCAAATGCTGTTGCTCCAGTTGTAACAAACTTTCCAAATGATTATCAAAACTATACTCTATGTGCTATACTATTTCCATTTAAAGCGGCTCTTGCAGCTATAACAACTTATGGAGCTAAAATGGTTTATGCTACTGAAAAAATAAGAGTAGCTTCAAATACTTTTTTAACAGGTGCATCAGGAATAATTGGTGCTAATGTTGGAACAGGGATTGATGTATTTTATTGTTCAGGAACATTTATTAATACAGATGATGGATACAATGCTTACATTAATGTTACATCATTTAAAAAATATAATAGTGTTGGTGGATGGGTTGATTTAACTACATCATTTTTAGCAGGTTTATAAAATAAAAAGTAATGGCAACAAAAAAAACAACTACAAAAAAAGTAGTAACTAAAAAAAGCTTACCTAAAGCTCAAGATGGTAAACAAGTAAAGGGAATGTATGATTTTAAAAATGTGCATACTGGTCCAGATAGTACAAACCCTGGAGTTATAAAAGCTCAAGCAGATAAGAAAAAAAGAGATGCTGTAGTTTCCGCATATAAGAAAACAACTAAAACTAAAAAGAAATAGTCATGGCAAAGTGTATGAAATGTGGTGGTATGAAATATAAAACAGGAGGTTCTACAATGAAAACTACTGTTGGTTCTGCTACACCAAAAGGACAAATATTTGGTATTCCAAATGCAGGTGCAACAGGACCTAATATGCAAGGTATGGAGTCTATGAAGAAAGGTGGTTCTAAACTAACCGCTGTTAAACATTCTTGCCCTCCAGGTACAGTTAGATCTGCTACTGGTGGATGTGTATCTGAAAGACCAAGTTTTAAAAAAGGTGGTTCTACTTTTGGTATGCTATCTGTTAAAGCTGGTGTAGATAAAAACCCTAAAGCTACTGCAGCAGATAGAATAGCTGGTGCTAAAATGAGCAAAAAGAAAATGGGTGGTGCAACTAAGAAAAAGTGTTAAATCTATAAAATCAAAATACAATGGCAACAATAAAAAAATCAGTAGCTAAAAAATCATTAACTAAAGCTCAAAGTGGTAAAGTTGTAGGTGAAGAGTATAAACGCTCAACACCATTTCAAGATTATTTAAAAAATAATAAAGGTGCCGTACCAAGTGATACTGTTGGAAAATCAGTACCTGGTAAACCTAATATGGGTTATTATAGTTCTGCAAATCCTAAAAATGAAAAAGCATTAAGTAAAGCAATAGATAAAACCTATAGTAAAAAGAAAATGGGTGGTGCAACTATTAAAAAATCATTAGTTAAAAAACAAGATGGTGGAGATTCAGATAGTGATCGTGGAATTTTAACTCCTGATGGTAGATTAAAATCTAGAAGAGAAAGAAGTGTAACTGCTGATCGTAGTGAGTCAAAGGCATCTGTAACAAGAACTAAATTAAATGGTGATAAAGTTACTAAAAACTATAATACATCATATGGTTTTGTACCTAGTTCATCTTATACAAAAACTGTTACTGGTAAAGACGGTACTGTAAAATCTGAATCAAAAACACCAATAGATGTAAATAAAGCTGAAAGAAAAACAAACAGAATTATTAACAATGTTGGTAGAAATAAAAATGATTCATGGAGTATGAAAAAAGGAGGTGTTGTTAAAAAAACAGTAGTTAAAAAGAAAAAATAATGGCTGAGAAGAAGGATAAAAACTGGATTCAAAAAGCTACAGCTGATATTAAGAAAAGGGGTACAAAAGGTAAATGTACCCCTATAACTAAACCTGGTTGTACAGGTAAAGCTAAACAGTTAGCTAAGACATTTAAAGCAATGGCAAAAAAAAGATAACAAATGTTAAACAGTACTATTGAAATAAAGGTAAAGCAAAGGCTGAATAAATTAGATAGCCAAGATTACGACAACATCCAATGTTGGCAAATAGTTGAGGCATTTAATAAAGCTCAGGTAGAATGGGTAAGAAGACAACTTCATGGATTGAATCTTGTTAAAGAAGGTGATGAGCAAACTAATAGAAGAAAAGATGACTTACAGGTTTTACTTACCACAACTCAATTGACTCCTGTTAATAAACAAATTTTTTATTCTGCTGCTTTACCTACTAATTATTTAGCATGGAAGCGGGTAGATTTTACTGGAGAAAAAGGCTGTTGTGATAACCGGAGGATGATGATCTATCTTACAGAAGAATCTAATGTATCTGAACTTTTAAGAGATAAAGCAAAACAACCAAGCTTTGAGTGGGGAGAAACCTTTGCTACTCTAAGCAATAATAATGTTAATGTTTACACTAATGGGGATTTTACTATAGGAGCATTATCATTAATATATTATAGACAACCAAGAAGAGTAGAATTTTTAGACTGCTCAGATCCTTATACAAATGCTATTGCAGCTGCTGATGTAACATGTGAATTTAAAGATGATATAATTGAATTACTAATTGATGATGCTACAGCAATAATAGCTGGAGATATTGAATCTACAAACCAATACAGTAGAAATTCTCAATCATCAGAAAAAAATAATTAACAATGCAAAGAATGTTAAAAAGACCAGGTGCAACTAAAGCAAGTAGTGAGTATGCTACAGCTCCTGCTAATGATAACGTAGAATCTCTTACAGCAGCTTGTGTAAGTGAATTAATGAATGCTGCAACTAGTTTCCATAAGTTACATTTAAAAGTAACTGGTACTGGTTCCTATGCTGCACACAAAGCTCTTAATGAATTGTATGATGCATTACCAGGACATGCCGATGATTTAGCAGAAGGTTTCCAAGGTGCTACTGAAAAACTATTAGCTTATGCTGAAGCTGCTCCTAGAAAGCTAGATACAGTTGCTGATGCTATAGATTATTTAAAAGATATGTGTGATATGGTATGTAAGTTACAAGACAAAATGCCATACTCAGAAATTGTTAATGATCTTGATACAATCAAGTCTACAATGAATTCTGCAAAATATAAATTACTTTTCTTGAAATAATTTTGATTTTATAAAATCTTTCACTATATTATATAGTATTTATTTATTAACTAAAACAAAACAAAAATGAGTTATTTTAATCATGCATTTCAAAAATCCTTTGTAGGGGTAAATGCTTTATCTCCGGGTACACAAGGTTACACTGCTAAAGCAGGTGGTGTCTTAGGAACAACAGGAAACATTTTAACAGCTGGGCAGTATGCTTTTGTTAATCCAAAAACTTGGTTGATTCAACCAACTACTTTTAGTGGTTCAGGATGTTGCCCATTAATTTTGGCATCAGGTTCTTTATTTTCAAATGATAAAATTGGACCTTTCCACGGTGGTTATTTAGAGTCTAACAAGTCTAAAGAAATCAACCCTAAGTATGTAAGCAAATTTTACTTTGCTCCAGCTTGTCCAGCATCTCAAAATGTTATCCATGTAGGATATACTCCATTTACAGATGACCAAGTATTAAGTTTGACAATCACTAATGATGGTGCAAACATTGTTGATGGTGTTTATAATGAAATTGCTTTCTCTGGTGGTTCAGGTTCTGGATTCATTGCTAAAGTAACTGTTGTAGGTGGTCAAGCTACTGTAGTAGAAATTGTTAATGGTGGTACAGGATATGTTGCTGCTGATACATTAACTTCAATTGCTGGTCAATTATTGTCTGATGGTGGTGCTGTTACTGAAGTTATTTTAACTGTAGATACTGCTGGTGCTAAAGATAATTGTAAAAAAGATTTCTTATGTGGTGAAACTTATAACTTACGTTTAGATATTAAAGGTTCTCCTGCATTAAGATTCTTAAATCACAATGCTTACTTAACATTAACTGCTTACACAGGATGTTGCCCAACTGGAAACATTGTTCCAACTGCTGTAGATGCTACTGAAGTATATATTAAATGGGCTCAACAAATTGTTGATTCTCCATTAATTGCTCCTTTCATCTATCCTGTAGTTACTGCTGAGAATAATACATTATGGTACAAACCAGGATCTGATTTAACAGGTGTTACACCTCCAGCAGGTTATACAATCGGTGGTACTTGGGATAATTATGTATCTCCTGGTCACGTTGTTGGTCAATATGCAGGTATCACATTATTTGGTGCTTATGTAGATACTAAGTTTGGTGATTGTACATTCCAAGTTTCTGATTTCTATGAAAAAGAGCCAGTAAGATTATATGCTTCTGAAACTGATTTAAATGGTGATCCATGTACATTCCAAGGATTGTGTGTAATTACTGAGTGTCAAGGAAGACAAGCAAACGGTTTAGGTGAAACTGTATTGAGAGATGTAATTCTTTCAGAAAGATACAGACAAAACTTCTTCCATTCTGATTTCCGTATCCGTGAGATTACTCAAGGAAACCAAATGTTGAATGTTATTGATAGAGATTCATCTTACAATAGATTTTATATTCAACACCATGTTCCGCGTTTCAACAATGCATCTAGTACTTTTGATAATGATCAATACTTATTAGAGATTATTGTTGCATCTACTGTAACTCCAACTGATGGTGGACAAGGACAAGCTTTAAAAACATTTGTTGAAGCTTGGTTAAATGCTTGTGGAAATAACTGTGATGGTTTAGAAACATTTAGTTGTGGTACAAACTGTGTATCAGTTGTGAACATTCCTGGAGCAATCACATAAAAAAAATAATAAACTTTAAAAGGAGAGTGAGAGTTTCAAATTCTTCTCTCCTTTTTTTATTTTATAGCATATGGCAAATCATGTATTAAGTTTAGAAGTCCCAACTGTTATGAATACTTGTGTATTAAAAATATTTGATACAAGTATATATCAGACAAGTAATCCAAGTATTCCAATACTGTGTCCTAAATTACAAATTGGTGTACCAGGATTTGCTCATTCCGTAGAACTAAGTGCAACAAAGACACAAGACTTTGTAGAATTTGGTCATACAAATATTACAGCTTGTGATTTAGCTATACAAAAAGAAGGTTGTGGAAGTACATATTCTGATATACCAGATGGTGTATATAATATTACTTACAGTGTTTCTCCTAATGATCAAGTATTTGTACAGTACAATCATTTAAGAATTTCAAAAGCATTAAACAAATATGAAAAAATCTTATGTAGCTTAGAAGTTGCTGCATGTGATCCACCAGCTAAGGTTAAAGAAAGGCTAGAAAGATTAAGATTGATTAAAATGTATCTTGATGCAGCAAAGTCTAAAGTAGAATTTTGTCATGAATCTCAAAAAGGTATGACATTATATAACTATGCTTTAAAACTTTTGAATAAATTTGAATGTAAAAACTGTTAATACTAATTTAAAAACTAACTATTATGACATGTTCAAATTGTGGTGCAAGACTATCTTGCGGATGCCAAAGAAAAACTGCTGGAGATGGTAAAGCTTGTTGTACAAACTGCATATCATTTTATGAAAAAGGTTTAACTTCTAAACCTACAACAACTACTACAACAGGTTCACCAACACTAACTGTACAAAAAAATGTATGGGGTGCAAACAGATATGTGAACACAATTAAAAAATAAACTATCATGGCAGTAAGACCTAAATGTTACATATTATATCCAGTAAAAGATAATCCTGCAGAATTACAAGAAATTTTGTATTGGTCTACTATTGATGTTGTTGACACTAATAAATTTTTTAATTTTGATGTTACAATAAGTGGTGTATATGGTGGAACTTATTATGTGGTATTAAATCCTGATCAAAGCAATTGTCCTAGTCCTTCAGAAGTAGTTGTTACAGGTGAACCAACAGCAGTGGCTGAATATTGTTATTATGTAACATCAGGTGCTGTTACTTATGTTAATACAGATGATGTATTATCTTCAGCTGCGGGTCCCACAAATATATGTACTAAAATTATACCACAAGTTTCTACAAGTGGTGGTACACCAGCTATAGTCTTTAATGGAGAATGTGTTGAAGGACAACCATGTGTTAGTCAACCAACTTGTTACTTGTTAACAAATTGTGCGGATCCTTTAATTGTTATTCAATCTACATCTTCTGCTTTAGAAACATTATGGGCTCAAAATAAAATTGTAAGTCTTGTTGGTGAAGATGGTTGCTGGACTATAAGTAAAGCTGAGTCAGTAGAAGATTGTGATTGTGCAGTTTCTGTTGTTGTAAGTAAATCATATGCTACATGTATTGATTGTCTTCCTGTAATTGCTTATAGAGTTACTAACTGTGAGACAGGTGAAGTAAAATTTACTGAACAAGATTTATCTGCTTACGTAGGTAGAACAATTACAGATTCAACATGTGGTGGATGCTGGAGTATTGAGCAAATAAACATTAAGCCTCCTACAACATCAGTTATAACTATTGAAGAAAACTTTAAAAATTGTGAGATATGTTTAAGAGAATATTGGATTCTTACAGACTGTGAAGGTTTTGCTGCTCCAATTATTACATATACTGACATGACAGCTTATGTGGGTAAAGTAATCAATCTTGTAAATAATCCAATATGTTGGAATGTTGAAGAACACACTTTACTTACAGGACAACTAAGTGTAGAGATACAAATAGCTGCTGAATTTGAAACTTGTATTGATTGTAAACCAGAAGCAGAGGTTGGATGTATCAGAGTAACAAATGATTCTACAGAAGCAAAAACATATCAGTATTATATTTATGATAATACTGGAGAAATTTTTGAACCTCAATTTACACTTCAACCAAATGAGACAAGTGATAAATTTTGTAGTGCTGGATGGGCTATTCCAATTGATCCTGCAACAGACATAGTTATACAATATGGAGCATGTATCAATATTTATGAACAGCCTTTTAATTCTGGTCCAACTTTATTTAATGATAATCCTTGGGTTTGTCCAGTACAAAGAACAGGTAGATTAGTAGAACCAGGTTATACGGTTCCTGCATGTACTCCGGATAAATTTGAATCTATTTCTTGTAGAGCTGCAGAAATATTATATCATAGAGTTCTTACTGAAAGATATGGTATTTCAAATTGCTGTCCGGAAGAAGATGAACAATCTTTAATAAGAAAAGAACTTATTGACTTAGCGTCACTAAGAGACAAGTCTATAGTATGTACTATTTCAACAGACTGTTGTAGTAATCCATATTGTAATTAACAATATTATTTTGTATATTATATTAACTAGTATTAATTATGAAACCATTAAATTTAGATAATTCTCCATGTTCTCCAGTATCTAGTAACTGTGTTATCTGGCAAGGACCAAATATAGACTGTATCAGTTTATGTACAGGAGATAGTATATCCACAGTAATATATAATTTAGCTACTGAATTATGTACAATCATGAATCAGTTAGATTTAAGTAATTTAGATCTTACATGTTTACAGGTTGGTAATAATCCTCCAGATACATTTAGTGAATTAATACAGTTATTAATTAACAAAATATGTAATGCTGGAACTGGAACACCAGGACCTGCTGCAATAACTGACCCGTGTCCTACTAACTGTATTGTTCCTATAGCAGATTGCTTTAAAACATCAGCAACACAAACAACAATGTTGTTGCTTGATTATGTACAGATGATTGGTGAAAAAGTTTGTAGTCTTGTTGATCAGATAGGTACTATAAATACTACAATTACTAGTATTGATAATAGAGTAACTATATTAGAAAACTTACCACCTCCAGTACCATATGTATTACCATCTTTTATAGTAGACTGTACATTAAAAGATAATCCAGATGGTGTATTAGCGGGTACTTCACATAATTTAGAGGTTATACTTACAGCTTTAGTAAATGATGATACTCATGGTTATTGTGCTTTATTAAGTTCTTTAGGACAACCAGGGAATGTATTTACAGCATACAACTTTCAAAGTAATACATCAGCTGGTCTTTATGTTCCTACTTTAGCAACTTCACCATCACTATTCAATTGCGGTACAGCAATGCAATCAGAATATACTTCTTGGATTGCAACACCACAAAATTTAAGTGATAGTTTTATTAACTTATGGATTACTGTTTCTGATATTAGAAAAGCTCATAAAACATATGAAGTTAAAAATGTAACAGGTGACACAAGTGTAAATATTACAACTACTACCGCTACTACAGCATGTGGTAAGAAAGATACTGTAACTGTATCTGCTAATTTACCTATTGTAGCTGCAGGAAATAACATCACAGTAACTCCTGTTACTTCTACTAATATTACAACTTATACTGTTGATGGTAAAGATACAATTGTACAACAAGGAGCAAACATTACTGTTACACAAACTGGACCAACAGCAGGAGATACAACTTATACAGTAAATGCAAAAGGAATATTAGTTCAAGATACAAGTAGTGTAAACTTAACTGTTACCTCTGATGCTACCGACTTTACTATAAGAGCTGTAGTAAATGATACAGGTTGGGTTGATTTAGAAGGTTTTAGTTGGTTTGTAGATACTCCTACTTGGAAACCTCAATGTAGAAGAATTGGTAATGTTGTATATTTTAGAGGAGCATTGATGGTTCCTTTACAAACTAGTGCTGGTGCAGTTATTCCTTATACATATGGTAGTACTGATACATATTGTAGAAGAACTGAAATAGCCCCTTTTATAGGTACTGGTGGTGTAGATATTGATAATAATGGTGCTATTTTTTTTAATAATGATACTCGTGTTGTGCCGCTTAGTGTTGTAGGAAATGGTGTAAATTTTGATCAATCTGTTTTTTCAAGTAATTATGTAGTTGCTTCTAGATATATAATATATAATAACGCGTCTGGTGCTACAACTAATCACTCAGGTATACTACATAGTGTTTGTAAAATTTTTATATATAGTGATAAAAGAATGGCACTACAAATATTAAAAGATAATGAGTATAGTGCAGGTGGAGTTACTGGTAATATTTTTGGTACATCTGCATTAAACAGTATGGTGTCTAGAGTTTATCAAGGGGATAGAATTCAAAGATGGAGAACTGCTCTTAATACATGGCCAGACTTTCATTCATCTAATACAATGGATGGTGATACAACAACACTACCAGCACAAACAGCAGGTGTTACTCCTGTAACTCCTAATCATGTTGTAAATAATGTTCGCCAAATTGACTATGATGATGATTATAGATTTCCTTTTCAATGTGAAGCTGGTGAACCTAATAATTTAGGAGGTTTTGGTTGGATTCAGTTAGAAGGTATGACAGCTACTTTGGCACCTTGTAATACAGATATTAAAAATATTTGTTAATGAAAAAAGATTGTAAAAATATTGCACCGATTCCACCTACTCCTTGTGAGTATGGTGGAAACTGTCCACCTGCACCAGACTGTGAACAGATATTTGATCTTGATTGTGTTAACTATACAGGAGATCCAATAGTTTGTAATGGTGAGGTACTTGTGGAATCAGGAGAATCATTACCTACTGTGTTAACAACACTTGTAGATACAATCTGTAATAAAAATTGTGAAATAGATATTGAGTTTAATTTTCAAACAGGTGGTGTATATGTAGGTTCATCATTGGGTTTTAATATTATTGGTGGTGTACAACCTTATACAATTAATGCTTCTGTAGTACAAGGACCTTTTACAGGTATTACACTTTCTGATTGTGTAACTTATGATCAAGAAAATTATCCTTTATGTTTTACTCCTGTGGTTAGTGGAACATTTGGTTTTTATGTTATTGTGTATTGTTTACCTAATAAGTTTTATATAGGACCAGGTGATAATAAAAAATATGCTGGTACTATAAGAATTGAAGTAATAGATACTTTTGGTTGTAGTCATGATTTCTTTTACAATGCTGTAATTGATCAAGAAGATTGTCAATTTGAACCAGAATAATTATAATAAAAAATGGAAAGTAATTGTAATAAATGTAATGTATGTAACTTTGAAACGTGTAACTGTGAAACAGTTAGACCTTTTGAAGTAATTTGCCCTACACCAAATAAATGTAGTAATGCAGAAATGTTTAATGCTACTTGCTTTGAATATACTACAGCTGATATCAAATGTGGTAACAAGAGTATTATATTTGCTAACAATCCATTATCACAAATACTATCTAACATAGTAGAATTTTTATGTAAATGTAATTTAAGTGTAACTATTAATTTGTCTTCTACAAATGATTTTTTATTAGAATCTGTAATTATAGGAGGCACAGGTCCTTATACTTATGCATGGATAGCAAATCAAAATTCAGGGTATGCTGGTCATACTCTTGGTGCTCTTAATACCTCTACATTAACTTTAGCAACCAATGCTAATAATTATTTTCAAGGTATTTCTGGAAATGCTATATATAAAACATTAATTAAACTTAAAGTTACAGATGCAAAAGGATGTACAGCAGATGCTTATTACACAATTGCTAATTCTGTATCCTTAACATAAAATATTATGAGCAACATTCAAAAATGTAAAAGTTGTAGAGGAACTTTATTTACAGCACCACAACCATGTATTACACAAGAGTGTATTCAGAATAACAAATGTTCTGAAATTATAGATGCAGCTTGTATTGCATACTCTGGTCAAGATTTATTATTGTGTCAGGAGTATGATCTTATATTACAAAATGATAATGTAGAAGTAGCCCTTCAGAAGCTTTTTACTGCAGCTTGTGAGAATTGTGCTATGTCAGTATCAATAAGCGGGATTGAGGGTAGCTATCCCTCTCTTACAGCATCAGTAACAAATGGAACAGGACCCTATACATATAACTGGACAATAGTACAAGGTCCTTTTGTAGGACATGATGTATTAGGTGATACTAATCTTAGTACTCTTGATTTAGATACTATAGGAGCTAATTCTATTCTAGCAAATTATCCAATTACTTGTAATTATTTAATACTAACAAATAGTAGAGGTACTAGTAGGAACTATACTTATATAAATTGTGAAAGTATTCAAATATCATTTACATTATTAGCAGGAGAAAGTACAGAAATTATTTGTGTACAAACTTGGATTACTCCTTTACAACCACAAGATTTAACTGAAAACACTTCTGAAGTATGTGATCAAAGAGATGTAATTAAATCTACTTTAGTTAGGTTAGATGTAACAGATTCAATAGGTTGTAAAAAATCTGTGTATTATGATTTCTCTTGTGACTGTTATGTTCAAGAACAAGATGAAGAAGGTATATATTCAGAATATGTTGGAGGTAATCTACAGTTTTTAAATTTTGGAACACCTGGAATAAATTTTCTTGATAGAGATGATACAACAATAAGTTGTTCTGAATTAAAAAGTTTTGGTTGCATTAGTCCAAGTGAAGATTTTGTAGATGATTATAGAGACCTAAGAAATGATTATATAACAGGTATATCTTGTATACTTGTTAGTACGCAAGATAGAAAAGATAGTGATACATATTGTGCTGCACTTTTACCTTTAGATTACTCTCCTTGGGAACCTGATGGTATGGCTGATCAGACAATAGTGTACAAAGGAAGATTATCTTCAGCTACATTAGATTTTGGATGTCCAGAATATACTTACTGGATATGGAATAATTATCAATTTGCTTGTTTGAATGGTGATAGAATAGTTGATAGACTACCAACAGTTAAAGATCATATGGTATTGTTATTACCTGTAAACTTAATTTCTGAAATACCAACAGTTGGTATACCAGGTGAATATTTTTGGTGTAATGAAGATACTCTGTATTATGCTTGGGATCCAACTATAAATCAGTTTAGTTCTGATCTAGGTGACTGTGCAATAGGAGATGTGTTAGGTTTGAAAAGACAAAGAAGAGATACTCAACAGTTATATTGGAATGAACTCATTTTAGCACAACAAACTTTTTTATTAGCTGCTGATGCTTTACCATTACATAGATATAAATATGAATTAATTTAATTATTATGGATCCATTTGAGTATAAATATTTTAAAATGATAGGTAATACATGTGAAGGTTATATACCTGATGTAAATAACCTTTCTGCAGAAGACTCAGAAGTAACAAAAAGAGCTACTTTAAATGCTTTTAAACTAGCTTTAACAAACTATTTAACACAAGTTGTATCAAGAAAGTATTGGGATTACCAAGGTAATATTTGTACAGGGTGTATTGATCCATTAGATTTATCAAAATTGATTAATCATTCTAATGGTATTATAATTTATTTAAGTGACACCTTTGAAGATGTTAATAGAAGATTCTGGAATTCATTATTTCCTGCAGGACATCCTGATAAAAAATCTGGAATAATAACTGCTACTCTAATAAGAAAACTGGTTTATCCAATAAATCAAGAAGTACCCTATACTTTAACAGTTGACTATACAAATGCTCAAGTACCATCAAAAGCATTGTACACAGAATATAGAACAAAACTAGGGGTAACAATGCAGAAAATAAAGGAGTTTCATTACATGAGTATGAAGATGCCCCTTACAGTATTTACCCCACCAGTCTAATTAGTTGCAGTTTGTTGGTTTATCTTCAACTAGACATACCCCTGCACTTGTAGGGGTTTTGTTTTATAGCTATATTTGTTAAACTAACTAATTTTTACTATATTATTATGAGAGAGTTTAAGAAACCTGACTTATCAGCACCAAGATATAGACCTGAAATACTTACACTTTTGGATAAAGAGTTTTTTGATAGCTTTAAAAAGAAATATCCTAAGTATAGTACTTATGATAATAAAGCTTTAAAAAACATTGCTAAAGCATTTAATAAAGCATTATATACAATGGTAATTGACAATAGAGATGGAGTGCAAATACCAGAACAGATAGGATGGCTTTTTATAGGAACATGTCAACATAGTAAGAAGAAGAACATTGACTTTGCTAAATCAAATCAATATGGTGTAGAAGTATCAAATAATAATTTTGCTACAGATGGAAAGTTAGCAAAGATATTTTTTACAAACTATGCACCAAAACATAAAATAAAAAATAGAGAGTTTTGGAGTTTTACAGCATGTAGAGATTTTAAAAGAGCAGTTTCTAAAACATATCCTGAAAATTGGAATATGTATTTGGTAGTAGAAAATACAAAAGCAATTAAAGAAGTATATCAGAAATTGCAGTATGAAAGAATAAATAATAAAGAAACTCTAAAAAAATTAGAGACTTATAATGAATTTGACTTATGACTACAGTAGGAGAAGCAATATCAAGGGTTAGGAATACACTAAAGGCCGTTAAAGAAGATGCCTTCTTGACTGATAGAGTAATCTATTACTCTATTATAAAGTATGGACAGACTCTTCTTAAAAGAGAAGATAATCAATATAGATTGATGCAGCTGAGTAATATTTTTTCTGTATTACCTTATGTAGAATTAATAGATGTTGATAAAATAGAAGCTGGATGTACTGGTGTATATTCAGGTTGTTATTTTAAAAGAAGTAAAGAAAAAATTCCAGATATGCTTTCCGGTTTATTTGGACCAATCATACGTACCATATCTTCAATAGATGGTTCAGAAATTATCTTTAGAACTAATCCTGGTACTTGGGTTTCTATAACTAAATCTACTACATTTAAGTATAATAAAAGAAAATATTTTTGGTTTTTAAATGGCTATTTATATTTTCCTAATTTGATTTGGGAGGCTGTAAGAGTAGAGGCTATGTTCCAAGGAGATAAAGGAGATTTTTTATGTGACCCTGAAGATCAGTGTAAGCTTAAACAAGATCTTTCATTACCATTTCCAGAATATTTATTTTCTGAAATTGAACAAATGGTTGTGAAAGAGTTAGCAATGTCATTACAAATTCCTACTGATGGACCAGATGATGGTCAAAATACTTTAAGATAATGGAAATTCTAGAACCTGTATATAATGAACCTTGTATATATTGTATATTAAATTATGACAATGGTAAAATGTATTTTGGATTAACTAAACATTTTAAAACAAGAGTTAGAGATCATGTTAATGATTTAAAAGCATCAAGACATGCTAATGATTATTTACAAAAAGCTTGGAACAAAAAACAAAAGTTTGTCATATTTCCTGTTGAAAAATGTGATATAAAAGTTTTAACTGAGAGAGAAATATTTTGGATTGATTATCATAAAACTTGTTTAAGAAACAATGGATATAATTTAACCTATGGTGGAGAAGATTTAAAACATTTAACTAAAGAATCTTTAGCAAAAAGATCTAAAACAAGAACTGGAGTATCCACAGCTTTAAAAGGAAAAAAACAATCATTAGAATGGGTTGAAGCTAGAATGATTAAGTTAAGAGGTCAAAAAAGAAATTATACTGATAATCATATTCAAGCTATAAAAACAGCAAGAGCAAAAAGTAAAGGTACAAGATGTAAAGGTAAAGTAGTTATAGTTACTAATTTAGAGACTAAAAAAGTTATTTTATTTAATAGTAAAAGAGAGGTAGAAGATTTTTTTCAACTAAAAAGAGACAGCTTAATTCATAAGTTTTATTATGGTAGACCAAGAAAAATTTTAAAAGAAACTGTTTATAATAATTATTTAATACAAAGATAAATGTACAACTATACAATCCGGTACAGAACATTTGACCAGTTGATGGAAGATGTTCTGATTGATCTACCAACTTTTGCATTGGAGAACATGATAGATCCTCAGCAGTTAATTAAACTAGCTAGAAAAATTAATTATGACTTAGGTTTGAGACTTAATCAAACTAAAGAAGTTGTATTGGATGTTTGTCATGGTAGAGTAAAATTACCAGATGATTTCTATGTATGGAATTTTGGTATGTCTTGTCGTGAAAGAACAGAACATGTAGGTTATGATGGTAGAGTAGGTGGCACTAATATACAAGAGGTTCCTTTAGGAACTGTAAAGTATCAAGAGTTTCCTGGTGGTGTAGATTCATGTGCAGTTCAAACTGTTAACTGTAGAACATGTAATTCTAATCCATGTAATCATACAGCAGGTTGTGAACTTAATACACCTATTACAACCACAACTCCGGAATATGATCCTGAAAATCCTTATGGAAATACTTGTGTAGCTCCAAGAGTATTTATGAATTGTAAAGGTGAGTCATATGAATTAATACAAGTTGTTCATGCGGGACTTACAAGAAAGTACACTACGCTTGTGCAATTAAGAATGAAACCAAGTCAGAACATAGAATGTGAATGTCCTAACTTGTATTACAATGGACCGGATGAAGGTTGGCTTAAAGATGGTTTCTTATTTACTACTTTCCAAGATGGTCATGTATATGTAAACTATCAAGGTGAACTTATTGATGATGATGGAAACATTATGGTTCCTGATCACCCAAGACTTAATGATTACTATGAGTATGCATTTAAGAAAAGAATATTTGAAAACTTGGCACTTAATGGTGAAAATATTGGTCAAAGATTACAGATTATTTTACCTGAATTAAAAGATGCTAGAGTAAATGCATTAAGCTTTATAAATACTCCAAACTTCAAAGAGATGGAGCAACTATGGTGGACTAATAGAAGAGCACAGTATTCTAAATACTATGATATGTTCAAAGCTCCTACAAGAGGAAACTATGCAAGATTAAACTATAATACTAAAGTGATATAATATGTCAAACATGCAAGATACTTCTCAGAATATTACTGACAGTTTCATAAAGGGTCTGAACAAAGATTCTGATCCTTCTTATGTAACTGAAGGAATGTGGACGCATGCTATAAACATGGTCAACAATTCTAAAACAGGTAGAGTAGGTTCATTATCTAATGAGTCTGCCAATTATATTTGTTTTGAATCCGGTAAATTTTTTCCACCACAGGTTAAAGAAAAATATGTAATTGGAGCAATCTATCTATACTCCGATAAATGGGTTATTCTTACAGCAGGTCATAATTCACTAGGTCAACCAATTAATTCTGAAATAGGATTATTTGAAGAAGAGAACTGTGTTTACAGACCAATTGTGATTGATCCTTGTTTAAAGTTTGACAAGAGATACTTAATATCAGGTACTTCTAGAGAAAGAGAAGATTGTACTTGGCAAATATATTGGGCTGATGGATTAAACCCGGATAGGTTTTTAAATATTGGAAATTCTAAAACTTGGCCATCATTAGATAATCATATATTTGGTGGGGCAACAGGAGTTATGGCTAATTACTATTCTCTACTAGGAACTAGTACAAAATCACTTTGGCCAGGTGTACAGTGGAAAGAAACTTGCAAGATTATAAATGACTGTAACATATGTGAAAATAGTAATACTCTTGACTGTGAAAGAATAAGATTAGCTAGACTGATGACTACACCTTGTCTTAGATTAAAGTTAGGACAAACAGGTGGTACATTAGCTAATGGTACTTACTTTGTAGTAATTGCTTATTTAATAAATGGTCAGAAGGTTACAGATTATTTTTCACAAAGTAATTATCAGTTTGTATATTCTCCTGATGATCTTGAAGGATCTTTAGATTTAGAGATTGAAGCTGATAGATTAAACTTTGATGAGTTTGAGTTAGTAATAGTAAGTTGTACTAATCAACAAACTGTTGCTAAAAGAATGGGTGTTTATTCAACAAATACTTCAGCATTATCTTTTGATCAAATTGATCCTTCTAATATTACAATCCCATTAGAACAATTACCATTAAGAACTCCGGTATTTGAAAGTAGTGATCAGATTGCAGAGTTAAATACTTACTTACTAAGAGTGGGTCCTAAATCTAAATTTGATTTTAATTACCAGCCTTTGGCTAATATGATTACAACTAAGTGGGCTTCTGTAGAATACCCTGCTAACTATTATATGAAAGGTGGTAACAAAACTAACTACATGAGAGATGAAGTATATTCATTTTTTATTAGATGGGTTTACAACACTGGAGACAAAACTTCTTCATACCATATTCCGGGAAGAGCACCTAGAGACTTTACTCTTCCTACAACAGGAGTAATATTTAAAGAAACATCTACATTAAACGGAGATACAAATACTTTAACTACAGATGAAAGAGTATTTGAAATATATAACACTGCTACAGCTGATAATAACAATTCTTATATTGGTACTACTACCGATGATGGGGGAACTGTTATAGCAACAGGAGACATGGGATACTGGCAATCAACAGAAAGCTATCCTGATAATAGACCGGAAATATGGAATCCAAGTAGTTTATGTTGGACAGGAGCAACAGATGCTTCTTTTGACTTATGTGGTAAGCATATCAGACATCATAAATTTCCTGAAGATTTTATTAATGGTAGCAACACAACTGATGCAATCAGATTTAGAAGTAATCCTACACCACAAACTAATGTAGGTAATGATTATTTTATAAGATTAATGGGTGTATTTTTTACAAACATACAGCTACCAAAAGATAATGATGGTAATGATATACCAGGAATTGCAGGTTATGAAATACTTAGAGGATCTAGAGAGGGTAACAAGACTATTGTTGCTAAAGGGATGGTTAATAACTATAGAACTTACAAAATTGCCGGTAATAATAATCAGTACACAGGTCTCTATGCTAATTACCCGTTTAATACAATCACTCCTGTAAATTCATCAATAGGGGGTAATGTACAAAACCAATCTGATCCATATATTAAAGCAGGAATAGAAAGTACAGTACCATCAGATATAATAAGTTTTCACTCACCAGACACTATGTTTAGAACTCCGTTCTTATCTACTCCTGAGTTTAAACTTTATGGTCATTTACAAGGTTTATCAAATCAACAATTTAATACACCCTCTGACCATCCTAAGTTTAAGTTATTATCTGATGCAACTATTCTTGTCATGGTTATATTTGGTATTGCTGAAGCTTTAATTGCAAATGTTGGTAAAAGAACAACTGTTCAACCAGGTTTAGCATTCCAAAGTTTAATGGGTCCTAATATAACTGGTAAAGAAGTTTCAGGTGGTGGTGGTGGTTCTTATTCTAATGTTTTAGCACTTGGTGATGGAAATATTAATACAAAGATAGATGATGTTAAAGGTGGTGATATATCAACTGTAGATACAGAATATACTAAAGAATCAAAAAAAACTGTTAAAACCAATGTTGAACATTTAGTTGAGGACGTTCAAGATTATAATAATGCAGGTGCATTAAATGATTTATTAAGTGATAAAGATAAATTAGGAGAACTATATAATAACTCAGCAAAAGATAATCTTACAGAAATCGGAGCTATTTATACAGCACCTGATTTACAAACAGAAATTTCTAAAACAAATTATTTACCACAAGCTCTTAGAATTTTTGCAAATGGGGCAAATATTGCAACATACTTTTCTCAAGGTGTTGATATTGCTCTTAAAATATTATATGCTGTAACATCTTATAAACAGTTTGCACTTCAAATGCAAGCTTATGGTTTTTATTCACAAATGCAACCTGTAGGAAATACAGATACAAAAAGATTTACTATTGATGATGCTTTTTATTTAAGAGACAACATTCAACAGATGACTAAGTATCTTGATAATACTAATACTTACAGATCTTATAGTATCAATAATTTAAAAAGACCAGCTACAGTTACATTAAGAGTTAAAAATGGTGCTAATGAAAATAAGGGTCCTAAAGATTTAGGTATTGATAAATCATTAGTTACATTAGGTACATTAAAGCAAGGTATACGTGAAAATTTAATAAACAATGATTTTGTTCCAAATTTTGATGTAAATAACATAGCTACTTCTTTTAGATTACCTATTGCAAGCCACTATGGAGCTCTTAAAGGTAGAGTTAGAAATCAGTATGGACAGTTAGATTCTATTAAACAAATTACAATTACTAATTGTGAACAAAAACTTAGTGGTTCTAATGTTCAAGAAATAACAGCTGTAACTTGTAATTCTGTTAGCAAAAAAAGATTTGTAATTCCTAGAACACCAATACTTTTTGGAGGTGATACTTATGTAAACAGATACACAGAAAAGAATAACATGTTATTCTTTTTTGATTGGTTGTATAATCAACCGGATGGTTTTGAATATAATTACTTTTTAAAGAGTATGATACCTAGACCAAGATTTTGGTTAAATAGTACATTATATGATTCAAGTGATTTAGCAAGTTTATTTACAAATTTTGCAACTCTTTTAGTAGATGTCCCTAAAGCAAAAGGTGATGGTTATAAACCTTCTCAATTTTATAATCTTGATTACTTTGTTAATATTAAACAATCTTATAATTACCAGACAGATACTGCTGCTAATTATCCTGGGTTCTTTATTTGTAAAGATTCTTACTTTTACTTAGCAGCATCTTCAATAAGAGATTTCTTTGTTGAGTCAGAAGTATTAGTAGATTTTAGAAAGCAAGCAGATAACATTGGTAATAAGTTTTATGATCCTTACAGATATACTAACTACCAAGAGATGTTTGATATGAATCCAGAAATCATGGGTAAGAATTCTTTTTACCAATATGA
>Ga0114969_10000512_pt1 | contig 33303 bp, 24 predicted proteins | sample M_130807_MF_Meta_FD_87316 | JGI IMG/M metagenome (GOLD analysis project Ga0114969, IMG submission 87316) | Freshwater microbial communities from Lake Montjoie, Canada to study carbon cycling - M_130807_MF_MetaG | ecosystem: Environmental > Aquatic > Freshwater > Lake | place: Lake Montjoie...
AACTAATTCTTTCTTATTGGCATTGGCTGTATTAAACTCTAGATCATTAATCGTGAGAGAAAACTCTTCTTCTTTTTTACTATAATTTGAAACGTATTTAATAGTTACATTATCCAGTCCTGTTGTTTTAAGCTGACTTTTTAATAAAGCTATACGACGGCTTGTACCCATTAACACTGCGTCGCTTCTCGGTGTTTCATGGATTTTTATGTATTGTGTACCTGCTGCGCTTGTACCTGCTGTGCTTGTACCTTTTTTATTTTCAACCTTCCCTACCATATTCGAAAAATATAGTCGTATAGCTTCTAGCTTCTCTCTTCCGTCTACGCTTTCTTTCACAAGATTATCAATACTTTCTGATATACCCTGGTTCACAAACACTTCGACGTCGCCATTAATTTCTGTTATAGTTTTACATTTATCAAGAGAGAACACTCTATTCAATTCGGTTACAATGGTATCGCAATATGCTGATATATTACTAATAGAAAGATAAGTATCAACCTTCTTATCTTTTACAGTTTCTTTATAAATGTCAGTAATTATTTCTAGATCGTGTGAGAGAAAAGCCAAGTCCTTTGGGAAGACTTTATTCATAACGAGTTTTCTTTGTAGTTTTTCAATATCCTTAATACCAGTTAGTTTATTACGTATATTGAGCCACAAAGAACTTTCTATTGTATGACCTGAATCTAGCAAATGACCTAATGCTAGCAAATGCCCTGTAATATCATATGACGCATTTAGTACCTCTTTATTTGTCGTTGGGTTATGTAGATTATATAAGAATTGTCGTTTTCCCATTGTAGTCACACAATTATTAAGAAGACTACTAACCGACCTCAATTTACCTGTATGTCTAGAATCATCTGTTATATTTAGTTGATGCAATGAATGATTTGCCAATACTAGTTTATCAGTATAATTCTCAAATACAGGCTCTGCTAATTTCTTAACTAAATTAGGACTATGTTGATAAACAAAATCCAAGAGAAAACAAAACGACTGCGTAGCTACGAAATGTGAAGGAAATAATTCCTGGTCTATGCCGTGTGGATAAAACCGTTTAAGAACTTCTCTCTGATAAATCTGTTTTTCAGCGTTCTTGGCAAAGGTAACCATGTTTGTCTCTTTTTTATCATTGCTATTATTGACACTAATATCCACCTTATGAATCTTACTATTTTGTAATCCTACAAACCCTATAATATCATTTATAATGGCTTCCGGCATATTAGCGACTATTAAACATTCACTAGGATTATACGCTGAAATATATCTCTCTAGTTCATCATAAGTAGAAGGGTTGTGATTATAGTCGGAACTAAATTGGAAGAGTGAAGTCTTACCTGTGAAAATGTCGATATTTGCCACGCCTATTGTCACTTGTGCTCCAACATATTTATTAGCCAATGATTTATGTAACCAAACACACATTACGTTATTCGACAAATCCTCGGACTCTTGAGAGAAAAACGTGCCTGGCGAGATGATTTCAGAGAGACTGCGAGTAGTATTCTTACCATTAATATCCTGTTTATAAAGAACAATAGTATAACCGTGTTCCTGTAATTTCTTTAAATATTTATCAACATATGCTACGCCGACGCCTGCCATTACGACTTGCTTCTTGTCAACGAACGATTGTTTATTCGAAATTATCATATCATTGATACTTGCGAATTCTTCAATATTACTTCCATATGGGCTATCGATGCCATATATTGTACCTTGTTCCTTTCTTAAACTATAAGCCTCGAAAAACGACCCGACTTGAATTAAAACCAGCGTTCTATCTCCGTATTCTCTCCTCCATTTCTGAGTATAATCTAAATAATCTTGAACGATTGACATTCTCCTAAATATATATTAATATGGCTTTAAGTCTTTAAACGGTTTAAGTAGATAATTACATCAGCATATTGTGTATTATTTAATTGTTAATTAAACTCTTCTTCCTGCTTGATTAATTGCGGCTGATGGACCTCGTACATATGTGTTTTCTGATGGTGTAGTTGATGGTGGTTTAATTGATGATGGATTATTTAATCCAGCCATTCCAGTTGTTATAGCATTAGTTAATGAACCTGAAGGAGATAGATTGTTAGTGGTTCTACCTCTTATATCACTAGCATTATCCCATGCCAATACACCTCCTAAACCATATTTAGAAACTAGATTAATTTTGGCCTGAATTGAGGTAGGATTATCAAATGATAAAAACTCATTAGTAGTACTATTATAACTGTAAGCAGCGTTAGTCACTGGGTCATTTGTAATAGCACTCCAACCAGAAGGTAATTGGCTTGCGATTTGGTTGTAAGGTATGGTTCCATTATCAGCAAGGGTTGGATCATAAACAGCTTGTATATTAGCAAGACCTGTTCCAGGAGTATATGGTCCACCCGAGTTAGCAAATCCTCGTGAATAGAATGCAACACCAATGTATAACATTGATGCAGGAATTGCTGGAAGAGGAAGTGCTGTTACACCAGATGGCGACGGACATACAGGTGTGCCTAATGTAGTATTAGGGGCTGCTGTTCCAGGCATAAACCCAATTTGACTTAAATCACGTGCTGGGGGGGTTAAATTTGCTAGAGTTACAGAACATTGATTAGGAAGAGTGGCATCGGATATTTGTCCACTTAATCCTAAATAATACTTAACTGATTCTTCCGTACTATAATATGGTTGTGGATAATTACTAGTATTTGTAACAGCGAGTGGATTTGAATGAAATCCTGTCACTGTATCCCATCCGCCAGAATGATAATCATAAGTCATAATGTGTATTTCATCAACCAGTGGTACTCCAGAATTTGTACCGGGCTGAATAAGTAAATTTACATTATATTGTGCTTTTTCAGGAGCAGCTGCTACTGGAACACCTATTCTATAACCACCTTTATATGGTAATACTGGACCCTTTGTTGGATCCGTATTATTAATTGCTACACGCAATTCATCTAAGAATAATAAAAAGTTAGAAAAATCAGATGGATTTGTATTATTAGGTGGAATATAAATCCCAGTGTTAGGATCGAATGAACCATTAAATCCCCAAATATTACCATTATCAGTAAGATATTCCCAATCAAAGTTAATACCATTAAAAATATCTCCCCAAGTTGATAGAATGTTAATACAATCTGTTACAAATTGTGTACGAGTTGTTGGAGTACTTACAGCATCAGAAAAGTATGTACTAAATGTCCAACCACCTATTGTTAGAGAACAATTTAGTGGAGCGACACCCTTACTCATACGAGCCGCATTTAAAGCGATTAATTGACCAAAATTTCCTTGTACAGATCCTCTTGTTGATGGATATCCATAACCTTTTATAGCAAATCTAGTAGGTGGTTGCTGATAAAGAACAGTCTTATTTCCAAAACTATTTGTTACTGGATTAATTTCATGATCTGCCCAATCATCTCCAGATGCTACTCTTCCAGTAGCATCTACCCACCAAAACGCATAAGCTAGATCAGTTACATCATCTGGAATATCTGATATCCAGTAATTTCTACCGCCTGGATCTGTATTAGTGTATGGCACTGGTAAATGCGTTTCGGTTATGTCGAAAGGTCCACTTGTAAAACCATATATATCCCATTGTTGATGATAATATATTGATTTATATTTAGGTTCATTACGAGGGACTGGCCATGGACACAGACCTGGTATGAGCTGATTAATAGCTTGAACATATGTAATTGTAATACCACCACAACTGAAATTATACGCTCCTATTTGATAATTACTACCTCCTCCTGGAAGTGTAGTTCCAGAAGGTAGAGTAAACGGATTACCCCACACATTACCCTGAGAAGGAGTATAATTCTGAATAGGTTCAGCGAAAGAGATAATAACAGAAATTGATTCATTATATTGATTACTATTATTTGTATATACATTACCTTTCATAGCACTAAATGACGATTGAGAGGTATCTAAGGTATATCCGCCTCCCATAAATTGTGTAGATAGGGTATTATCAATAAAATTGTTTACATTATATTTGCTCTGAAAAGGAGCCATAGTAGTAAATGTGGATACACTAGGATTTGCAGATGAACTATAAATAGGTAAACTGGCTAAGATGTTTGTATTAATATCTGTGATCTGCATAGGATAATAAGTTTGATTAATAATTGTAAAAGGGATAGGTGGAGGAGGCGGTACATAAGAAACAGATATTTGAATTCCATTAGCACAATTTGCTTTTGGACTATATGCTGTTGATAAGTAAGTTGGTGGATTGGTAACAATCTCTGTTGAGTAAATTGTCTGATTACTTGGAAAAGAATTTGCAGGAGGGTATGCAGTGGTAGGATTTGGTACAACCCCTGTTATAAGGGGGGGAGGAGGATTTGAAAACGGTTGTGTGGACCCATTATCTTCAATAAAGTAAGTTATACTAATATTCGGATTGAATGGATAAGATGGGTTTCCTGCAGAATTTGCAGTAAACTGATATGAAGGCTCAGAAGGTTGGACGTTAGGATCGTTCGCATCTACAATAAATAAATTAAAAGTCCATGAAAACCCATCTGTTGTGTTAATTGTACAAGTAAGATAACCACCAGCTTCACCATACGTTCCAGTTGCGGAATTCCCTGGAACTATAGTTCCTTTGTCTCCCCCTTGACCGTTATATTCTATTGAACTTATACCATTTGTCATTATTAATGTCCACGCAATATCACCAGGAGCGTCTCCTAAATTAGAACCACCAGTAGAGCCAGTCATACCAGTATGACCATGATCGCCAGTCATACCAGTAGGACCATGATCGCCAGTAGGACCATGATCGCCAGTAGGACCTTGTTCGCAAGTCATGCCATGTTCGCAAGTAGGACAATGAGTGCCTGTCATGCCAGTAGGACCATGAGATTCTTCATCTTCGCAATGAATCATAGGCAAGTCAGGCGAATTGACACCATAATTGTTCGTAATATAGTTGTAGATATTCACAGTATTACATTGGATTTGATAGTTGCCACCATTAATAGAGGCATTAGGTGCCATATAAAACGGCAAACGCATTAAAGAATTATCGGACATGGTTATATATTCCTAAAATATAAATAAATTTACGTATATTTTAAATACGCATCGAGTCATACTTTTACGCAAAGTTATATAATTTATTTGTCATTTAGAAAATTATGAATTAATGTATCTTTACTTTTATTTGTTACGTCGCCTGCTAATATAGCGTTCTCATACATTTGTCTTAGAACATCGTTGGGAACTTCGCTGCCGACCTTCAACAGATTCTTTCCTCTCAGATAATGCTTTATATCAGAAATGCTCGTCTGTTTTAATAGAGCCTGTTCTGTTTGTATTTTTCTTCTTGTTTTGGCATTTTTAATTAGAATAGATACTTTTCCGTTTTTATGTTTCCCGAGTGAATATTTTATGTTTCTTGTTATGCGTTTATTATAACGAACCGGAGGTTGTTCAGGTTGTAATTTTATTGAAGTGCTTTGCTCTTGCCTTTGCTCTTGAATTGGAGTGCTTTGCTGCTCATGCTCTACCCGATTCTCTTGTACCCGCTCTTCTATATCACTAATTTGTATTAGAGGCTTTGATACTGGTCCATTTCCATAATTCTTTTGCGTTTTATTATGATATTGTCTATAAGTTGGTTTGTTTCCACCTTTTAGGTTACTATAGACAGGTGCTGTTTTTACTTGAAAACTATTGTTTGTATGAGCAGAAAAAGAAGCAGGAGCACTTGTCGAAGCAGCAACAATTGTAGGCTTTTCATATTTCATTTCCTCAGGCAACTCTGTAGCTACTTGTATATGAGAGTTCGTTACACTCTTCTTTAATGTTTCATTACGTTTGGGTTTTTTCTTATTACTACGTTCTTTCGAAAGATTAGAGAGAAAGTTAAGTGATTTATTAAATTCGTTATCGAAACTATCTGTAGAACTATTTGTGGAACTATCTGTAGAACTATTTGTAGAACTAATTGTGGAATCGTCATTGCTATCGCTTATACTATCGCTTACGCTTATACTATCGCTTACGCTTACACTTGTATCAACATCGAAATCGTCATCACACTTGTTTTGAAAATCTTTAATTTTTGCTAATAGTTGTTTTTTCATCGCATTTGGTTTAATAGATGTGTTAATCTTTGGCTTCTTCTCTTTCTTTGGTGTAGACGCCCTTGATGAAGAAGAAGAGAGAAACATTGGATTTAGTTGAATTGTTTTACTATTAACTACTTTACTATTAATTACTTTACTACCACTGCTCATTTATTAAAATAATATTGTATAATAATAAACGTATATAAACATATAATTATAATACAAAACAAGTAAATGTCTCATTCATATAAAAGAACACATTCAGAGGATAATAATGAAAGTGTACGTAAAAAGAAACATGTATCAAATAAACAAACATATTCAAATGTTTTTGTAAGCTGTAAAAACACAACAGCAGAAACATTGGCAGTAGCAACAGCAACAGCACAAAGGATGTATACGCAAGGAGAAGTCAATTCCTTACTGCAGGAACAAGAACAGATATTTAGGAGATTATTAGAGGAAAAGCTGAGAGAACAATACAATATGTTTAATCAACATTATATTGAGAATATTTTCAAAGATTATCAACATACAGATGTATCATATATTAATTAATATTTATATATATATAATGTCTACAACCATTGATGATTGGACGTCACAGGTATCAACATTTGTTAAAAATAAAGATAAAGCTGATTATATGATTACAAGTAATATTGCTGTGAAACCAAATTGTAAGAAAAGGTTTGAATCTCAATATACTTGTAATAATAACAAAACGATAAAAACAGTATTAGTCGATGATGCAATTGGCAAGAATGCCAAGTTTGATTGTTCTGATATAATAAAATCATGTAAAGGGTTTAAATTAACTTTAGGCGACGACGGAAATTTAGTATTGACTGACTCAACCGGTTCAAAAAAATGGGAAAGCGGTACAAATAAAACAGGCGAACCTTCTGACATATATAAAGCCTCAAAAAGTAAATATGGTCGAAATTATTTAATGGATGGTGAACAATTAAGTATGAACGAATTTATCGGTTCGCCTTCAGGAAATTGTTATTTAATCATGACTAAAACTCCAGGCGGCAATGGTCTTCAAATTCAATACTCGCAATTGAACTGTGATAAGAATAATTATGGAAATGACATGAATACCAATGGGTTATTTAGTTTAGCTAAAACAGCGTATAGCGAATTGCAAAATGTTGTAAAAAAAGTTACTCCACAAATGGATAACCTAGATAGGGTTGAACGAGGTCAAGACTATTTAGGTCATAAAAGAAGAGTTAGGTTTAAAGAAGATGTAAGAGATTATAACAATGTTAATAGATCTATAAAAAACATTAAAATAGATCAATTGGATGCAATGAATGAAGATACTGGTTTATTTCTTACAAGATATAGGTATAGGAGAATACTATGGTTAACTTTAATGATAGCTATTATAATAGGTGGAATTAAGATTGCGAAACAGTCGTCTTCATAGGCAGTCATTCCATTTATATATTCTCTAAATCACTCACGTGCCAATATTCTGTTCCTCCGTTTGGCAAAGGACGGCGAATAATAAATGGAATTTTATTTTCTTTCAACTCCAATTTTGCTATTAGATAACTATCTATAATATTTGATGGAACATTGACTAATGGCATGGCCCCTGATTCAATTTGTTTTGATCTTTGACCTAATATTCTTGTTTTTTCGTATTTGGTTAAAAATGGAAGTGTCTTGTGTAGCTCATCTACTATGACGCCGTTTTTATTTCTTGACACTTTCGCCAACTGTTTAATCTCTTCATAATTATGACTTTTCGACTCTGGGTGAAAATTAGCTATTAAATTATCACGTATTGATGTGTTGAATTTTTGTAAATAAAATTCATCTTCTTCTTCGTCTTCATCGTCTGTAATATCTTCGATACCTACGCCAATTTCTCCTTCATCATTGACTTCACCTGCTTCTTTATCTTTATCTTCATCTTCTCCTTCGCTTACATCTTCTCTTTCACTTGCATCTTCTCCTTCGCTTACATCGTCGTTAATTTCGCTTACTTCACTTATATCACTTTCTGACTCTACATCAGATAATTCTTCAATGTCTAAATCTTCACCTTCTACTTTTTTAACTTTTAAATCGGCCATTTTACTGTTATAATATAATATAATAATGATTTATTAAAATCAATTTTATATATTATATTATATTATCATATATCTATTTATCATTCTTCCAAGTTGTATTACAAATAGCACATACATAAACATATTTCATATTAATGTCGTCGTAACGAATATAAATAATTTCTTTATCTACTGGAGCTTTATCTCCACTTTTTGAAAGCGCCTCATGTGATAAATTGCTTTCGCATTTACTATTTGGACAATCTATAGTATTAATTCTCGGTAAGGTTGGATCGTACTTGGTAAATTCATTTACAATATGTACATATTGTTGCTCTTTGTTATTAATCTGTGTGTGAGAAACACAGACGTTATCAGACGTTAGTATATCATCTTCATGACCACAATTGCGACAATAATATATTAGATTATTTGATTTATCGTCTACAAGTTTTAAATAATACATGTTGCCACAATTAACGCAGAAGTACATTCTATATATATTATACTGAAATCATTTAAATCATAAAGAGAATCAATTTATTATTATATTATTACTATACTTATAATACTATACTACAAAATCAATGAACTTCTGTAATAGCTTTTTATAATCAACTGTGATATCCATGCTATAGAGAGATGTACGAATGTGTATTTTTTTAGGATGAAGGTTATGTAACTCACGTATTTTATTGAGATTATAGTCATAGTTTTCTTTAAAAGACGTTTTCATAATATCTAAAAACATGGGAAAGTTTTCAGAAAAATACTCGTTGGTTAAGACCATTAACATAGCCGTATCAAAATTTTTAAAAGTTAGAATTGAATTATAGTTATCTAAATCCTTATGTGTTTCTGTTATACCAGGTTCATTTAATAGTGGATTTTTAATGAATAACGTACACAGAGCTAATAGAACAGTAGAAATAGTTTGACACCCGGACCATTGTTCACCTTGCCATGTATTTAATATAGATAAGCATACTTTACCTTGTATATACAAGTTGGGATTCATGCGTGTTTGACCATCATTCGTACGAAAAGTAACGGTAGGTGGTGCATGCGGATAATTCGGCGGAAATTCAAGGTCGAACAAATAAAAACCGTTCTCATATGGCGTATCCTTTTGTCCTATAATTAATGCTTTTCCTTTTAAAACGTCGTCTTCATTATGGAAATAGTGAACTCCGTGAGATATCAAAGGATTTTTTCTTATTTCAACTACATCATTTATCAAGCGTTTAAATGTATGTTTATCTATAAATATACTTGAGGAAGATACTGATAAACTCATTATTATTACATTAGATTTAGTTAATGTTTATGTCATTATATTGTATAATATATATTACCATTATCAATGTATAATTATATGTATGATTATATGTATACTTATATATAATTATATAAAAAATTGAGATAGAAACTTTTTATATTTATATATAGTAAAATAAAAGATGAGTGCGTCTACTACAGCAGAGTATGATCAGTATATTAAAACTTTGTCTGCGGGGAAGGGCGAAGAATTTACACATACAAGAATAGGTGATACAAAATTAAATATTTACGCTGGATCTTATAATATCTCAGACGCAAATACAGCGGAGTTTATGAAGAAGTACTATAAACACGTTTTTATAAATAAAAAGCAAGAATATCTTACAGAAAAACAATTAATAGAGAATGGGCCTATTATGGTTGATATCGATTTACGTTATGACAGCTCCGTTGATGCCAAGCAACACACCGAAGACCATATTGTTGATGCCGTAATGCTTTATGCCGATAAAATATCTGAACTAATGAATATTACAGAGGGCGCTGCAATAGATGTATTTATTATGGAAAAAGATAATGTAAATAAGCTCGACGATAAAACGAAAGATGGGATTCATCTTATATTTGGTATCAAGACACACAAGGCAATACAGGTAATATTAAGACAACGTGTTATGACTGAACTGCGAGTCATATGGGAAGACTTGCCGATAACAAACACGTGGGATGAAGTACTAGACGAAGGCATAACAAAAGGTTATGTAAATTGGCAACTGTATGGTTCAAGAAAACCTGGTCATCAAGCATATATGATAAAAAATCACTTAATCTTAACATATGGAGGTAAGAGCGAAGGCTGGGTTCCAGAGAAACAAGATATTGAGTCGTTTTCAACTGAGAAGAATATGATGAAATTGTCCGCCAGATGTACGAGTTATCCATCATTTGAAATGAACGAGAAGATTTCGGCGGATTTCGAGATTGCCAAGAAATCATTGGATAGGTCTTCTGTTCAGAAAAAATATAAACTGAAAGTCGTTTCAAAAGACGCAAACATAAATATGTGTCTTAATTACGGAGATATTAATTCCGAAGAAACGCTTGACGCAATGATAGAGAATCTGTTTGAGGACATTGGACCATGTAATTATCGCATAAAAGAAACGCACCAATTTACCATGTCTTTGCCAGCGAGTTACTATGGTCCAGGCAGTTATAATAAGTGGATTAGAGTTGGCTGGGCATTGGCGAATACTAGCCCTAAACTGTTTTTGACGTGGATTAAATTCAGTTGTCAAGCAGGGTGCCGTGATACATTGAAAGGTTCCAATGGCAAGTTTGACTGGACTTGTGTTAAGGAATTATACGAGACGTGGAACAAGTTCACATTCTCAAACGTCGATAACCTAACGCATCGTTCTATAATGTTTTGGTGTAAAGTCGACGCACGAGCCAAATATGATGAAATACACAAGAACACAATTGATTATTTCATTGAACAAACTGTTCAAACAGCGACGGATTTTGATCTGGCATCCGTTTTATATAATATGTATAAAGATGACTTTGTATGTGTAAGTATAAAAAATAACATTTGGTACGAGTATATAAATCATCGTTGGTTTGAGATTGATTCCGGCAATACTTTACGGCTCTTCATATCGAAAGACATGCACCGTGAATATAATAAAAGAATGAGTGAATGTGTAGAGAAACTGACGAGACTAGATCAAAATAGTGAGAAACATACTGAATTGGGTAATTATATTAAAAAACTGGCGGAAATATGTACACTTTTAAAAAGAACAAATTCAAAGAATAATATAATGCGTGAAGCACGTGAATTATTTTACGATAAAACATTTATTGAGAAGCTTGATCAGAACCCTTACCTACTGTGTTTTAATAATTATGTAATTGACTTTAAAAATAAGTGTCATCGCAAAGGGCAACCTGACGATTATATTTCAAAATGTACTAACATTGATTATGTCGTTTATGACACAGTTAAACAAGAACGTGTAATAAGTGAAATAGAAGAATTCATGTGTCAATTATTTCCTGAAGTAGAGTTGCGAGACTATATGTGGGAACATTTGGCCTCTTGTTTAATCGGAACCAACTCGAATCAAACTTTTAACATATACAAAGGTTCAGGTAGAAATGGTAAATCTAAATTAGTAGAGCTTATGGGTAAAGGGCTAGGTTCATATAAAGGCACTGTTCCTATTACCTTAATTACGCAGAAACGAAATACGATTGGTAGTACGTCGTCTGAAGTAGCACAATTAATGGGTATAAGATACGCAGTAATGCAGGAAATGTCGAAAGGTGATAAAATGAATGAAGGTATTATGAAGGAAATCACTGGTGGCGATCCTATTCAAGCAAGAGCTCTATTTAAAGATACTGTAACTTTTATACCGCAGTTCAAATTAGTCGTAGCAACTAACGTGGACTTTGAAGATACTAGTAATGACGATGGAACATGGAGACGAATGCGTTATATAGATTTTAAATCAAAGTTTCTGGAAAAACCATATGAAGACGAAATTAAATTTCCTAGAAGTGAATGTCCTTATCAGTTTCCTATTGATAAAAGCTTGGATTCTAAATTTGAAGAATGGGCTCCGGTTCTAATGGCGATGTTGGTAAAGAAAGCATATGAGTCACAAGGGATTGTAAAAGACTGTAAAACTGTTATGGCAAATAGTGATCAACATAGAGAGAAGTTAGACTATTTTACGGAATTTGCTAAGGATAAAATCAAGCAAACGAGTGGAGAGAAAATTAAAAAGACTGAGCTAATTGAAACCTTTAAATTATGGTTTACTACTAATTATGGAAACAAGGGAATTCCAAAGGGTAAAGAAATTACAGAATTTATGGATAAGCGATTCGGTGTATATAATAAAGGCTGGCATAATGCGTCTATTATGTATGACGAGGAGGAGGAAATTGTAATATAGATGTGTATAAAAAAAATATAAATTAAGTTTATATTTTTTATTTGTTTTTTATGTATTTTTTATGTATTTTTTTACACTTATATTTTTACACTTATATTTTTTTTCACTTATATTTTTTTTCACTTATATTTTTTTTCACTTATATTTTTTTTCACTTATATTTTTTTTGTATTTTTTTACACTTATATTTTTTTGTATTTTTTTACACTTATATTTTTTTTGTCTCATATTTACTTCGCATAAAAGGCTGTGTTATAGTTTAACATGTCCAAGGGCCTTGGTCAACAGGTCAGCATCTTTAATAGCAGCCTGCTCCTTTTGCTCCTGTGCCTTTTGTGCCTCTTCTCTCCGTATTCTATAATGCTCTTCTCTCTGCTTCCATTCTAACTCACGATCCTCTTTCCTCTTAGCTTGTTTTTCTTCTCTTTTTATTATATAGCTATCCGTTTCGCCCTTTGAATTATATTTTATACTTTCGAAACTTGCGTCTACACTCACGATAGGCACACATATACCATATGTAATGCTTATCCTTTTAAACTGCCCGTTTGTGTAATCCATTAGTGTACGTAGCTCAGTTAAACAACGGCGGATCTCTTCTATACAAGATGGTCCCTTTCTTGTGCTTCTAACAAGTACGGTAAATATATCTGTCGAAACTGTTACGAATAACTCGCAAACGTGAAGCAATTCAGTATCTTTCCTTCTCTTGTAGTCTTTGTGTATTATTGCACTTGCTAGATCTTCTCGAGTAGTTTCCTTTACGATATACTTAAGTCGTTCTTGTTCATTATTTACTTCTTCTCCAAGTTGTCGTCTCAATTGACCAAGGTTAACCATAGTTATATTAACTACTTGCCGGTGTATATTTATTAGTTCTTCTCTAATGACATCATGTTCTTTTCCATTCGGTTGAGTCTTGCTATCATTAAGTTTCGCCTTGAGCACACGAATCAGTTCGCCAATATCACATAACCCACCACATAAGACGTCACCAGCCTCTCGAGGGGCAGTTCCTCCGCCTGTCTCTCTCTGAAACTGATAGTAGTGAGGATTATGAATTTTACCGGTGATGATTCTTCCCGAGTTCCAACTGAATGCCTTGTGACATTGGGTACACCACATCTGGTCGCACCCGTCTATTTTACTAATACGGGCTCCGCAACAAGGACAGGGCTTTGACTGACTGCGAATAAACTCGGCGCTTTCTATGTTTTCTTTTTTACACTCGTGAGCAGCGTGTTTATCGATAATCTCAAGACACTTTTCACAAGTACTTTCTTCACACATTTCGCACTTGTATTCGCTCGTTAAGTAACCACGACAGTCAGTACCGGGGCACGGCATAATAAATTTTTTCTTTTCTTTTTTAGCCTTTTCCTGTGTTGCGTCACCTTCTGGACCTGCTTCTGCCCCAGGCTGACCACCGTCACGAATAACGGCAATATCATGCCTCATCGACTTGATGTTATTACGTATGGTATACTGATTGTCACGTATCTCAACATAACGTTTGTATATCTTTTTATCACTGAGACAGTGCTTAGCTATAATTTCTGCTCTCTCAGCTTTAAGTTTATTATACATACCATTCAAGGTGTCTATTTGCTTATTAATATCGTAAATGCGTTTATATGTTTCTGCTGCTGCCATTGACTCGGGGATGCGGCTAATTTCTTGCTGGACCAATAATTCTTTACGATGTTCCTTGTACTTTGTTTTAATAAACGACGAGTTCACGGAGGATGATAAGAACGTATCACTCCATGCCGTGCTACACGACATACAGTTGGGTTCGCTAGTTGAGCCCAAGAGGTATGTTTGAACACACGTCTTACATGCCTCGTACGAACACGAACATAACACTCTAGAACGTGTTGTCTTATTAAACGGCATACAACACACGGCACAATCATTAGTGGTCGACATTCTTCTTGTATGCTTCTTTCTCTGTATTTGCTGTATAGGCTTTGACTCTGTATAGGCTGTATATGCTTTGACTCTGTATATGCTCACTTCGTATATGCTTTGACTTCGTATATGCTTGCGGGAATATACCGTACATTATTTTTAGTAAGGAGGTTCAATTTTTATTTCGCCATAAAATTTTTTAAAAATTTTTTTTAAAAAATTTATAAGGTATAAGTATAAGGTATAAGTATAAGTATAAGTATAAGTATAAGTAATATAACTTAGTATAAACATTATTTCTAATTTTTATTGAAGTAATAAATAAATAAACCTTAACAATTAAACTAACAAGAATATTCAGAATGTAAAAAGGGAAAAGTATATACACCATAATAATAATCCACGTCTTCCAGCTCTTATATCCTTCGCTTAAAAATCTACCAAAGGCAATATAAATGACAAGTATTAAAAAATAAATAAAAATGAAGATGTATCTATAAATAGATAACGAATCTCTCCCTCTATCTTCATAAATAACTTTTCTCCCGTTTGTTTGGTTTAAAGCATCATAATCATCAATTTCTCTCTTTAATGTTTTATTTTCTTCCAACCTAATATTCAAATATTCATTCATTCTAATTAAATAAGTAATACCAGAGTCATAACTAATCAATAAATTATTAATGTCATTGTCAACTACTTTATGTTTTTTAAGAGCGGTTTTTTTAAACTCTTCCGCTGTTTTGGAGTAACGATCATAAAGCATATTTCTATATTCTGCAATTCCCTTATCAAAAATATAGTAATTTTTCTCAGTTACCCTCACATTTTCAGGAGCGTCTTTATATTGTTTTATAGCCAAGTCCCATTTTTGTTTCAAATCATCGGCTTTTTTCTTATGTTGACACTTGTCGTCACATAATATTTTATTTTGAACCATACTAATCAAACCATTAATTCTATTCTGAGGTAACCCAGAATTAATTAAATCCTTATTAATCTGTTTTTGTTGTTTAAGCTCTTGATAATATGAATTTTTTGGTTGTGAAGTCATATATATATACAAATATATATATAAGAATAAGTAATTTACACTAAACAGAGGCGAAATTAATAGAATCATCGTTTCCGTAAGGAATTGGGCTGCTATCAGATGATTTTTCCTGTAGTTTACCATTAAAACAGTGGCTAGTTAGTTGACCGGTTACAAACGTTTCTTTGGATACACTTTTAATACATTTTCTAGAGATCGAATCATAGGTTGTACCACTAGAACAGCAATCATTGCCTATACAGTCTATTCCGACAAAGTTAAGAGCATTATCTTTAATATGAGTATCACCTATAATTCCGAAATATTTATTCGGATCATATGTCGTAGTAGGTTTTTGTGTGTTTGGATTAAATTGCCAATCATAAGCGTCGAAATTCATATTATCTCTCCAATAAATATCTAATATTCTATAAATAATATAAAACCCACCGATGATGAAAACGATGAATAATAAAAGGGCTGAAATACTATCTGGTAAAAGCCCGTTGTTTTGAACAATTACTAATACTAGTAATAATAAAAACACGAAAATTACTAATTTCATTACTCTAGTTTGGGCTTTATATTGCTTTCCATAATAAGTATTAATTTCAACCATTCTCATTCTATTATGTTTTGTTTCATAAAGTTGGTTAAGTCTTGCCTTTGATCTATTCAATTCTTCTTCTATAATAGTAACATTCGTTAGTAAGATTACTAGGTCTGTTTTTTTTGAAGCTACGTTATATTGTTGTGATATAAATCTGTAATTTAACGATTTATATAGTGACATGCGTACTTGAGATAACTGATTAATTCTGTCAATAATTGCACTTGCATTTGCTGCTGGACTTGTACCTGCTGCTCTTGTACCTGCACCTGCTGCATCTAATTCTTTATACAGTTTTAGTTCTAAATCTTGTATTTTTTTAATGTTTTCTAAAATTCTCTTTTGTTCGGATATAACATCGTTATTAGGGTAAGGAATACCAGTATTAATTGTGCCAGTATTAATTGTATCACTATTAATTGGACAAGTTTCTGAATAACCATTACCTAAAAACGATCCACATTTTTTGTGTTTCGAGTTCCAATAGCAAGGTGAAGTTGTTCTGTCAACTTTACCTGTAATACATTCACTACATTTATTGAAATCAGTACATGATGTATGTGACATACCTTCTTTAAATATACCCATACTTTTAAATATAATAGTTGATATTAATAGAAATAAAATTAAAATTAAAATCTTTTTAAACATAATGTATTATTATAATATAATATAATAATAATAATACATAAAGATAACCTAGCTTAAATAAATACGATGACAAATAATGTCCAAATGTATATGATGTTAATAGAAGAATACAATAGAGTTGTAGAAGCCAATGACTTTATTACAGATAAACTAAACGATTATATTCTAAATAAAAAATCCGGGTTGGTTTACTACACTGTAGAAATAGACGGGGAGATTAAAAATGTTTCATTAAATAATTATGATTCAGTTTCAGCCGGGCTAAGCGGAAAGTATGAAGACTTTTACGAATACAGATCAGGGAATACTTCAATAATTGTGTCGCCTAACAAAGAAAAACTTAAAGGGTTTTGTGGTTGGATTAATCGGTTAACGCATTAGCATACATTTAGCATACAATTAGCATACATTTAGCATATAATTAGCTAACATTTAGCATACAAAATGTTTCACATTATTATACCATTTAAATGGGTCTTCATCTATTGTAATAAGTTCTAATATCTCTCTTCCACTAATATCTAACTTCTTAAAAAAAGAGAACACGTTTAACTTATGTCCATATTCATCTAATAGGAATTCAAATAATTTATGGAAGCTCTGTGAACGATAAAATTCTAAACATATATCTCTCTTTTTATATGGAAAACTGCTAAATTCTATTATCTTAGAATCATACTCGGTGATATGTTGACCTCTTTTAAGTCTCACAGCCACACGTAATGTCTGTAGAATTTCATTCGCCAGCTCATATTTGACCAACTCACCGAATTTGTCTATATGTTTGTTGAACATATCTGCAGAGTTGTTAGCATTAGCGTCAGCATTAGCGTTAGCGTTAGCCGACATATATTTCATCTTGATATCCGGGTGAAAACAACTTAGTCTATTATTTACTATATAATAGTAAATATTAAATAATTTCAAGACACCGTGTTCATCTATATAGTAAGGGTGATATAAGCATTGGTCTGTTAAATCAACATAACATCCGTAATATTCCCTCAGTCCTAATCCATAAATAATATGATCCAGGTGTTGTCCTATATCTTCGTCAAAATATTCTGCTAATATTCTATTATCTCTTCCGGTAAAGTCGTTATATACAAAAGTTATATTGTTTTCAATTACGAATTTATTAATTTCTCGTAAATGGGGTGTCATATCTAAACCGTATACTTCGTGCGGTTCGGTGTATACATTTTCTCTCAAAGTATATACTGTTACCCTTTCATCTTGTGATTTGAAAATATTATTATTATTATTATTAAACCCTTTATCTATTACCATGTATGGTGGATTTTCTTGCTGCGGATCAATCAAAATAATATAAAGATTTAAGTTACCTATTGAATTAATTAAATTTTGTAAAAATGGAGGATATTGGTGATAATTTTTGGGTGCGAGTGAACCATTCGGTTCTTTGAGGCCAGCATATGTGCCTACGCCTATATAGATACAATTCAGATCCGTTAGAATAATATTCTTTTTAATATGATTAATTATTGAATATAGATCCATTAATCATATTAAAAAAAAGTGTTTATATTACTTATTTATATCCTATTGCTAAGGCTAAAGCTAAAAACTCTAAAACTTTTTTAATCGTCGAAACTATAACTAATTATATCAAACTTTAAGTGTGTTCCATTATTATTTATCTCTTCTCTCAATGGGTATTGATTTGTGTCTTCATCAATATTTCGTAGAATATGTAAATCATTTATATCATCAAGGTGAACTGTAAATATGCCATTATCGTAATCAAACTCCAACTCGTCGCTGAAGTTGCGCCTCAAAACGTCAACTGAAAGCCTGTATTCCACACAAAACCAATATGTCTTAACTGATACGCATTTATAATCGTATTTAACTCCATCTCTTTCATAAAACGGTTTAATATTAATGGTTATCATTCTCTCTTTGTATAGTAATAAGAAAGAAGAAGAGAGATAATTAATTCAATTTTTATATTACTTGAAAGTTCGACAAATAGATTCAGGAAAAGAGGTTATTACTTCGTATATACTTACTTCGTATATACTTACTTCGTATATACTTACTTCGTATATATTTACTTCGTATATATTTACTTCGTATATACTTACTTCGTATATACTTACTTCGTATATATTTACTTCGTATATGCTTCTTAGTTTTGCCACACTTTTTCTAAAAGTGTAAAAGTGTTTAGCACTTCCATCTATTACCACACGTAATACATGTAACAAATGTTGTCATCGGTTCATCTGCAGAACGAGTTTGGAGTTGATAATAGCTACATTTTTTGGATTTACATTTTCGACAAGTAAAGTTATCAGTCGAAGCTTCCAATATAGGAGCATATATATTTTTATCACGGATTTTCTTATCATTTAGTCTATCGGTCCATTTTTCAGGAATTAGCTCTTGATGCGTCATGAAAGCTACGTCGCTAGATTTAATCTGTGAAGTAACGATTTTATCGATTAATTGAGGGTCTTTCAAGTTGTTATAAACTGTTCTTAATTTATCGAGATATAAATGCGTAAAATATACTTCATCCCATTTCTTAACAATTTGTCTGGTCGTCGCCTCTTTAATGCTGTAGTTATAAATCCCTACTTCTATATTCTTACTCTTTGACTCGTTGTCAATATATTTATTTATATTCTTACGAACATTGTTTCGAAATTCTTGTGGATTCTTAATAACACGCATTTTGTTTAATAATAATAATACTTATGTTACTTTATATTATTATTGTTTCAATTTAATATTTAATTTATTTTTTTGCATATTTATTTTTTGCATATTTATTTTTTGCATATTTATTTTTTATATTTTTTTGCATATTTAGTTCTCGTCGGAATACGCTTCTTCTTCTAATTCCGATTCAATGTCGTTAATTACACTAACGATTTTTTCTTTTTTAACAACACTATTCTCTTTCGAATATTCATTGTTAATATTATTAATTTTTACATCTTCTTCATCATCGTCATCATCGTTATCATCGCCATCATCATCATCATCATCCTCATCATCCTCATCATCGTCTTCATTCTCTTCATCTATTGAAGTACTTTCAAACCCTTCAAACAATCTATCATATATATATAGCCATATATCGTTTGTTAAACTTATAACTTTTCCATCGTTATCTATACGCAATAACACACACGACCCATAGTATAATTCATTATCAACCGGTGGTGGAAAATCATATTTATTCTCATTATTTGCTTTGCCTTCATCTTTTGCCCATAACTCAATATTTATGGTATCCTTATTATATTCAACAGACCATGTAGTTACTCTATTAAAATTATCGTTTGTCTTAAAACCACATTTTTTATATAAAGTATCCATTGATAAATCTTTTACTTTAACCTGTTTAATAATACCACTGTGCTCTACTATTAGGATTGAAGTCATTATTAATAAACTTAGAAATGGGTTTAAATACTTTATAGTTATAATATTATGAGATTATACTTTTCTAAAAAAATAGATTCTTTGAATTTTACTATTCCAACAAAGTATTCTAGTCTTAAGGTTGATAACTTGACAAGAATATATTCTACGGAAGGAATATTTCAGTTACTTAATAATACTTTTAGTAAAGTTACTATTAGGGATTATCCTATTGAAACAGTAACTATTAATAATATTGATTTTTTAATAGATAAAAGCCAGATTGTATATGATTATGAATGGAAACAATTAGAGCCTAATCATATTGTAGAGCATATTAAATTATATACGTATGATCTGTCGGTATTACAAGAGACGGCTGGTATACAAGAAATACAAGAGTCATCAAGTACAACAAGTATAACAAGTACAACAAGTATACAATTAGTAATCGAGAAAAAAAAAGAAGAAATTAGCGAACTTTATTTTGTTATTAACAATTATATAAATGAAAAAAATATTGTTACGTTAATTTCAGAGCTTAATTTATGTTAGCCGTATATATAATGTTTCTAATAACATTAAAAACAATATTCATATATTTGTTGTTAATATCACTTATTCATTACTTGTACGTGTTTTTGAAAAACACATTAACTGTCCCAAAAATAAAGGACTTGGTAAATAAACCTATTAGAGACTATAATGATATGTTTGATATTATTGCCAAAGATAGAGGCATGGGTCCGCAAGGCATGGGTCCGCAAAGTATGGGTCCGCAAGGCATGAATATGGGTATGGGTCAGAATAGTATGGGTATGGGTCAGAATAGTATGAGTATGAGTATGGGTCAGAATAGCATGAATCAGAATAATATGGATCAGAATAGTATGAATATGGGTCCGCAAGGCATGGGTCAACAGAGTATGCATCTTGAGCTTAAACAGTTTCTAAATGACCTTAAGTCTAAGACTTAAAATCGTTTAAAGATATATTCGTATATCTATATATACGAATGTTGTCAAACGACGAGAAAAAAACTCTACTTCATAGATTTCCTCCATTAGATCTTTCTTATGAAAATATTTTATATAAGAAAGTTCAAGCTGATATTTATATGATAATACCATCGGGAAAGAAGGCATTTATTTGGTTCTCATATTGGAAAGATAAAAATATGTGTTTCATAATATTATTAAACAAGGATAATAACATAGAAGATGTATTATCATATCCTGTATGTTTCTCGTCAAAGCTATCATTGAATACTATTATTTACGGAACATTATTTAGTAACAATAATATGAAACACTTTTCATGTGAACAATTATTTTATTATAAGAATAGTAATGTTACTAACTATACATTCCTCGAAAAGCTAAGTATACTTAAAGATATGTTTGAACACGAAATTAAACAGATTGCTTATAATAATGAATTTATTATTTTAGGATTACCAATAATGAAAACGAATTATGACCAAATGATATCTTGTATCAATGGTTTATCATATACTGTAAGCTTATACACTTTATATGACTTGAAGAATAAGGATCCAACTGGCTCTTATAGAATTAATAAACCGGTTTTACCAGAAGCCATTTTTAATGTTAAACCAACTTTAGAAATGGATATTTATCATTTGTATTGTAATAATTCTATAAATTCTAATAATTCTAATAATTCTAATAATTCTATAAATTCTAATAATTCCGATAAGAAACATGGTTTAGCACTAATACCAAGCTATAGATGTAGCGTAATGATGAACTCTATTTTTAGAAAAATTAAAGAAAACGTAAACTTGGATCTATTAGAAGAAAGCGATGATGAATACGAGAATACCGACGTAGATAGATTTGTAAATCTAGATTATACGTTTAAAATGCGTTGTTCATATAATAAGAAATTTAAAAAATGGCAACCAATTGAAGTAGCAGATAATAGAGAAAAGTTGACTGATTATAAAGATGTTATTAACCTGGAAAAATGTTATTAACCTGGAAAAATGTTATTAACCTGGAAAAATGTTATTAACCTGGAAAAATGTTATTGATATTGTATAAATAAAATATAATATTTATATCTAATATAAATGAGTTATAGTGGTTACGTAGGTCCAAATATGGCAGTTAATAGTTTAAATGGGGCTGATGTTAATTTTAACAAAAATCCTACAATGTTTCCTGACGCTTATGGTAAAATTGAAGGTGTAGGTTGTGCTGGAGATAAATTGGGTGTAAATGCTACTAAATCAGTATATGGAGATGATCAGTTTGGTCCTAAGGCTGGTATGATGCTTGGAGGTAGAGGCAGAAAAGGAGGCAGAGGCAGGAAATACAAATTAAAAAAAGGATATGCAGGTGGTTCTGCTGGTTATACGTTTAGCGATCCAAACAACAATCCTATTCAGATTGCTAGTCCTTACTCTCTTTACCCTGTAATTAATACTTATAATAACGGTGATGGATTTAAAGAGCCATTTTTTCCTCAACAATTTAAGAGTACTTTGCCTGGCGTAGAACGTCTTGCGGATGGTCAGCTGACTAGAGGAAAATATATGGCTGGAGGAAAGCGTACAAAAAAAGTAATTTATAAGCAACGTGGTTGTAGTAAGAAGGGACAGACATGTTATGGAGGGACAATGAGACTCCAAAGACGTGGAGGAAGACGTAGTCGCAAACACAGTAGTGGACACAAACATAGTCGTAGTCACAAACATAGTCGTAGTCACAAACACAGTCGTAGTCGCAAACATAGTCGTAGTCATAAAATGCGTGGAGGAAGTGGTAATAGCGTAAGTGATTACACTGTAGGAAGGAATGCGTCTTTAGACCAACCTTACGCAAATCAGGCTATTTCATTCGGTCAAGGTTTTATGAGTTATCTTGGTCCTAACGAAAGTGGACTAGCTAGCCCAACTCCTCTACTGCCTTATAATGACTGTGGTAGATATACACGTAATTAAACACGTAATTAAACACGTAATTAAACACGTAATTAATATTATATTTTATCGAATAAGAACTTTCCTTTAAGTTTAGATTCATCCGTTTTACATGATGACGATGATGTGCTTTTTTTATCAGTAAGTGTTGTCCAAATGTTAGTACCAGTACTATTATTATCATTTGTACTACTGATACTTTGCGCTTCATACAACAAACTATTTGTATGAAGTATTTTATATTTATTACTAGCATAATATTTTCGCCTTTTTTGCCATTGTCCTATAAATACATCGTGAGTGTCAATTATATCAATCACAAGTGGTCTCTCATGTTTAACTCTTAGAATTCGTCCAACAGCCTGAACAATATCTGTTTTGGGTGTAGCTAAAACCAACGTCGTCAGTGTCTTTATATCTAATGCCTCCGCTGCCATAGCATATGTAGCAATAATTATCTGGCACGTTTCACTCTTCTTCAAGTCTTGATCTTTCATACCACCAACGTAGTAGCCAACTGTAGAAATATTCCTATGTTCAATAGCTTTATACAAATATGTCAAAATATTTTTATTATGCGCCAACACCATTATTTGCTGCCCTGATTTAAGTGACAGCTCTTTCTGAATTACTTTCAGAATAAACTCTGAACGGTGACTAAACGCACATAATTTAGAAATCATTGTGCTATATGCAGGGTTTCCTCTATAATCTAAAGTAGTTTCATTAAAATCTTCATCTGTAGTTATGTATTCAATCGCTTTAACTAATACCGGGTCTTCGTCTTCTCGTTTCTCTCTATAAACTATTTCTCCTAAGAACATCTTAAATACTTTGGATAACCCGTCTTTTCTTACCATCGTAGCACTTAGTCCCAAAGTATAGAAAGTAATAATCTTAGTTAAAGACCGACTAAAAACCTCCGAAGATATATGATGACATTCGTCTACTATAGTCAATCCGAAACTATTAAACATATTTTCTGGATATTCCTTCATAGAAAGAGATTGAAGCATTCCAATCACGATATCCTTGTTTTCAATGTCGATTGTTTGTCCTTGTATAGTACCAACCCTTGCTGTAGGTAAAAATTGTTGGATGCGTTCTATCCATTGATTTAGTAAAAAGCCTTTATGAACAATTACTAGTGTTTTCTTCTTTAAAGTGGCTATTATTTTAAGAGCAATCACTGTTTTACCTCGCCCACAGGGAATTTCCAAGAGGCCTCCGCCGCCCTTTTCTTTATTAGCACTATTAGCACTATTAGTATTTTGAATATAAATATCTATAATTTTATTTTGATAATCACGCAATTCTCCGTTAAAATTAATATTTATATCGTCGCCTTTAGGTATCCTTACTTCATCTGGTTCTCCGTAATTTTGTATTCCATAAAATCGTGGTATATATATCTTTTTCGCCGATTCTTTATACACTGGAAATGACGGAGGCTGAATAGGTGATGTTGGAATATAAGCCTTTACATTTAACTCTTCTCTCAATTTGCGTAAATCGTCTGGCTCTAAACATTCTTTATAAATAGTATATCCTTTATAACCCAAATATGTTGTCTCCATTATATTAATATACCATTGTACTTCTATTACAGTTTTATTTCAATTATAATTACAAAAAATAATATATTAATATCATATAATGAAACAAATTTTCGATAAAATTAAAGTTGAAAAACGAGAACATTTAGTATTTGTCGTACTTTTAATTATTTATATTTTACTAGAAATTCACTTGCCTACGGCTGTGGCTGATGTTGTCGACACTATTTATGGTAAAATTGTTCTTTACTTATTAGCTATTCATATTTTCTTTAACGTGAATAAAGTCGCAGGCATACTCTCGTTTATTGCCGCATATACAATGATTAAACGTGCTAGTAAACAAACCGGTACTTTTGCCATTAAGAATTATTTACCTTCTGAAGAGAGAAAAGTACTTGACTTCTCAAAGTATAATGATTTCCCTTATACTTTAGAAGAAGAAGAAGTCGCACGAATGGCTCCTCTCATTAGGAGTGATACGCCGACTGGTTCCGACTATAAACCGGTTTTAGAGTCTTTGCATGATGCTGCACCTACTGATTATGAGGGAGTTATCTAATCTTGAAGGAGTAATCTAATTAACTATATTGGGGTTACATCTAGATAACTACTTGTTGATGTAGTAGTACTAGCACTTCCTCCTCTTTTACTACCAGCAAACTTTGACAACGTAAACTTTAATACATAATATAATATGAAACATACAATTATTGCTATAATTACGTGTAAAAACTTTATAATACCTGAAGAGAAAAATGAACTTGCGTTAAACGATTGTGATGAATTTTTTTCAAGTGGCACTAATACATGTCCATCGTTGTCAGTTGGGTTACATTCTATAAATATATCATCTCCCATTCCTTTGCTAGTTAAAGGTGTTGGACCTTTTTTATTAAAAAATACACCTCCATCATTCTTATGAGTAGTTGTTGCAGTTTGTGTAATCACCACTTTAAGCGCATCGAGTGCTTGTTTAGATATGGATAAAGCCGCATCATTATCTAAAGAGAACACAATATAGTCATATTCACTATCAGAATTATAATTGTTACATGGAGAATATGGCAGAGTACCAGAATATGAGAAATAAGGCTTTGCTGGTATTAACTTATCGATTGAAAACGTAGGTATATTAACGGTTGTTTGAGAACCAGCGGAATTCGCAGTAGAAGCTACCGAAGATATGATTTTATCAAATATAGATACACTATTACCTCTAGATCCATTATTCATAATAGGAACGCATACTAATAGGTCTCCGCTTGACCCTGAAACGTTACTATGGATTATTACAATCTCGGCTTCCGCTTTTTTTCCTCTATAACTATGTAACGACGGTCTATATATACGCATTTCCGTACATTCATATTTGTCTGAATTATAAGTTACTGGAGGATTATTTGACTTATCTGTAGGAATTAACGTTAAGTGGTCGCCACTATTAGTAACATTTAGGTTAGTATTTTGGTATGAGAAACTATACTCGCATTTAAGATCGCATATTTGTGATGGATCATTAATAATATCAACAGGAGCTGTAGCATTAGGACAAGACATTTATTTATATTAACTATATAAATAAATATATATGAATAAACTCATGTGTATATATATACGCAAATGATTTTGTCTAAAAACAAAATTAAAAGATTATTAAATATAAAGAATCAAACTATAAAGTGTAATAATAAGAAGGGTAATAAGGGTATAAAAGGTAAAAAAGGTATAAAATGTAAAACCATCAATAAAAAAAAGAAACGCCACATTAACTTACGTCTGAAGACATTGAGGAAAAGACGACAGAGAGGAGGTGTTAAATTTTATGGTATAGATATTAATTTAGAAGATGACAGTGTCGTAAATGAAGATAGACTAAAAGAATATACGAGAAAAGTAGAGGAGAAATTAGTAAGCTTAAAAGGTGAAACTGATGAAATTGCTAATTTATTATCAGAAAATGAAAATGAAATAAAGAGTAAAACAGAACAACTTGAAAATGTAACAAAGAAAATTCAAAATAACGATGACGAATCTGAGTTGTTAGAAGAAGCAGCATATGAGTCATTAGAAGAAGAAGGAAGACAATTAGCATCTGATATTGGAAGAATGAATGAAGAAAAGGATAATTTAGAGTCTGAGAATGACGAGATTATTGAAAGGTTTAATAAAGCAACACTGGAAGGAGAAGGTATTTTAGTTTCAATTCAAGAAAAAAAAGCAGAAATTAAAAGGCTGATTGGTGATATTAACAATTTAAAAACTGGGTTAGGCATACCTCAAGTAGATATTAGTACATACACAATTAAACAGTTAAAAGATGAAAAACAAGATTTAGAAAGTAAGAAAGAAATTGTTCCACGTGACGTACCTAAATCCTCAGTAAGAGGTATAGAAAAAACAGAAAATGTATTTGTTTCATATGGTGATATTATAGACAAGATAGATAACCTTCTTGTTATAATAGATGATGAAATAGTTAACAACTCTTTAAGTAATGAATTAGAAGAAAAATATGAAACACTTAGACAGACAAATATTGATTTAGATGGAACAAAGGAGGACCAAAAAGATGCTCATACTAGATTGTTAAGTGATTTGGAATATTTACAAGCTAATATTTTAGATTACATTGGCAAAATCGACACTATAAAGGCTAATATTCAAAAAATTATAGATGAAACAGTAGTAAAAAGCGTGGAATTTAATGAAATAGCCAACAGTTTCAAGGATAAATTAACTCTAGAAGAGTACCAGGAAATTTTACTAAATTTACAAAATATTGCTTCCAAAGAAATAGTTGATGTTGTTGAACCTATACCTGAATTTATAGAAAAAGAAGAAGAAGAGGGTAAGAGTGGGAAAAAAGAAAATGATGAAGGCGAAGGTATGTCATTGGAAAGTGAATTAGCTGCTTCTGTTACTGTTGATGCTGAGCCGGTCAATAAGTTTCAATTAGCAACACAAGTTATAAACGCTTTGCTGTTGTCAGCCAAGAGAGAAGCCAATATAGTTAATGTTGATTTAGTTATGGAAGACAGTACAACTTATGTATCGTTCGAAACTAATTATGGAAATTTGTCTAACATAATTAAAGACTATAATAGTGCCCAAATAAATAGTGCCCAAATAAATAGTGCCCAAATAAATATAGTTAATATTGATGACTTTCATTCACAATTTATTGCGAGGTACAGTGAGCCAGACATAATAATATGGTTAAATGAACAACTTGCTAATGCTACAACAATCGTTCCTCCTGAAACGGTTGAAGCAACAGTTACTAATGAGCCAACTGTACAAGTCGAGGAAAACGAACCCAAGGCAACTTATAGTTCGGAAGATGAAGAGGTCCTTAATAAAGAGTTTTATGATGTATTATTTCAAATTGTAACACAAAAGGCTAAAAATATAGCTTCTAAAGAAGGTAAAAATATAAGTGGAGAAATAGAAATGGTTGAACCAATAATTAATGGTTTCAATGAATATCAAACGGCTATGGAAACATTATTTACCAGCAACCCTAGTGTAAATGTTGAAACCGTTAGAACATATAGTGAATCGGTTATAGATGAAAAAGCAAATTTAAATCATGATATTAACTATATAGAAGACTATAAAGCATTAATTTCCAAACTTGAAATACAACTTTTAAATGATCAGTCGGAAGAAGTTGATATTTTAAGTGAAAAATTAAAAAATTTAGAATTTGTAGGTTATCTTAAAGGTTATATAAAGAATGCTGTTAATGTTATCAGTGAATTAAAATATGTATTAGGCGTTGATGAGTTAAAAGAGCTAGAGTTAATTTTACCGCCTTATCCTGAATACGAACTTACAGATAAAACTGTGCGTGAACTATACAGTATTAAATCAGAAGTAGAAGATTATATAAAACAATTGATAGAAGCAGTTAAGAAACTTGTGTCTAGGAATATTGAGTTACAAGGTAAATTACAAGATAAATTAGTTGAAGCTGAAACTTCTCTTACCAACCTAAAGGCCGATTTTGAAGAACAATTAAAAGAGAAAGAAGCAACCATTGTTAAACTTACAGCAGATTTTGCCAGTTTTATCGATAACACACAGTCAGAAAGAAAAGAACTTGATAATGAAATTAATGGTTTACACGACGAGTTAAATAATCTTACAGGAATGCTAACTGCTAGTAAAAATGCTAGTGATGCCGAAATAAAAGAACTAGAAGAGATAATTTACACTCTTGAAGATGATAAAAGTAATTTAGAGACTGAATTAGGAAATTTACAAACACAAATTGTTAATCTTACTAGTGATCAAGTCAAAGAAAAAGAAGATTTAGAAGCTAAAGTATCAGCTTTACAAGATAATATTAATGGAAAGGATGTAGAGATTAATGAAAAGAATGTAGAGATTACTAGAATACGTGAGGAAAATGATACTTTAAGAGAAGCTAATACGGGTCTTCAAGCAGAAAATACGGGTCTTCAAGTAGCTAATACGGGTCTTCAAGTAGAAAATACGGGTCTTCAAGTAGAAAATACAGGTCTTCAACAAGCTAATACAGGTCTTCAAGGGAAAATAGATTCGTTAAAAACAAATGTTCGTGATTTGAATACTCAATTAAAAGATGTAACCGAAGAAAAAGAGGAATTACTTGTTAAAAAAAACGAATTAGAAGACGAAGTTAACACACTAAATGACAATAATCAGTTACTAATTGATGGTCTTACAAAGGTTAATGAACAGTTTGAAAATTTTGCTACTTTAACACTTAATGATAAGACCAGACTAGAAGGAGAAAAACAAGAATTAGAGGAGCAAATTGCTAAACAAAACGTAACTCTAGAAGCGTTAAACAGACGAATTAATGAACTAACAAAACAACTTGAAGAAAAAGATAAAAAAATGGAAGATTTGAAACAAGAAATATTACTTTTAAGAGATGTGAACGAAAGGTTACGAAAGGAATTAGACGAATATAAGAGTGAAGTTGCGAGAAAAGATTCTACGATTAGCAATTTAACTACTGATTTAAATAATAATCAAATAAAAATTAATTTAGTGGAAGAACAAAATACACGTTTATTAAGTTTAAATGACAATTTACTTGAAAATTATAGAGATGCGGTTAACGAAATAGAACAAACTCAAACTCAGCTTGAATCAGCAAGGATGGATACTTTAACAGCTAAAGAAAGAGAGACATCTGCTTTAAAACAATTAGAAGATACAAGGAGAATTCTAGAAAGTGAAAAGAATGAAATAATTGCATTAAAAGATAGATTATCTGTAGACGTTCGTAAAGTTACACAGTTAGAAGAATCACTAGAAGAGTCGAATGAAAATAATAGAATTTTATATGACAGTTTCGGAGACTTACAAGGAGATTTCGGAAACTTACAGAGAAATTTCAGGAACTTAGAAGGACAGTTCTACGCATTATCCGGGGAACGATTAAACGAAGCCTTAAAAGTAGATAGCGATAAATACGGTATCAAGTCAGCTGAAGCAAAAAGGAAGTATGATGAAACTATGGAAACATCGAGTAGAAATATAAATGATGAGTTAGGTGAGATTGAATCTCTAATAAGGGATAGCGATTCACCACAAGTTATTGTTACGTCAAATGTTGAAACAGATACAACAAACAAATTTAATGGTTCTGTTAATGTTAATGCTTTACATCCAGTTAGTATTCCTGGAGAACGTGAGGTGACATATACTGTAGAACATGGAGGTGAAACACATTTGGGCGGTGGTGGCTCAAAGAGAAAAGTTAAATCAGGTAAAAGAACAAGAAAATCTTACGCATACTTTACTCATAATGATTTCATTGATTTTATACCAAGGTGAAAATACATGTCAAAATGACAAATATATATATATTACATAAAATAATATATATATGAATTTATATACATAAATGATTTTAACAAAAAAAAATAATACAAATATAAAGGGTACAAGAGGTAAAGGTAAAGGTACAAGTACAAGAGGCAAAGGCAATGGAGGCAAATACACCAATAACCTATACAAACATATTAAGAAACACATTAAAAAGTGTGGTGTTAAGACGTTTAGGAATAAACAACCAAGAAACTTACGCAATAAGAGTGTAAAAGTTAAAAGGGTTGGTGGTGGACTTGGCGATTATCTTAAAGGTTTTTTTGGAAGTAAACAACCAACTGAAAGTGAAGAGGAAAAAAAAGAAAGGATAAAAAAAGAGGAAATTTTATATGATGAAAAAGTTAAAGAAATTAGGTCACTTATTAATGATGTAGAGGACAAATATGATACAACTACTAATTCTATATATAACCCACACGAGATTATAGAAAAGGTAAATAAAATTCTCTCTCTTTTTAAAAGCGTTAGTGAGTCAAAAGTGACTACGGTTGAATTAGGCCCTAATCAAGAACAACAATACAATGATCTACAAACAAAATATTACGATTTTAGTACTCGAATTCAATCAATATATGACAGTGTATTCGGTACTAGTAGTGAAAAAAAACCAATTAAAACAAAAAAACAAATGGAAATAGACAGACAAATGTATATAGATACACAAAACAAATTCATAAATAAGTATATAAATAATATATTAGAGTTAATAAACGTCAGTGTAATCCCCCATAGTAATATTTATGAAGAAATTATTCCTCTATCTGCTGCTTCTGTACCAACTTTAAGTAGTGCTTCTGCTGCTGCTCTGCCTGTTTCAACTGCTGCTCCAGTTGTAACTACTAGTCTGCCTGTTTCAACTACTACTGCTCTGCCTGTTTCAACTACTACTACTGCTGCTCCAGTTGTAACTACTACTACTGCTGCTCTGCCTGTTTCAGCTTCTGCTGTGCCTGTTTCACTTGTGCCTGTGCCCGTTTCACTTGTGCCTGTGCCTGCTGTAACTGTACCTAAAACTCCTATATATTCTAAACCTCTTGCTAAACCAATTGCTAAATCTGTTGCTGCTGCTACTCTGCCTTCTAAAGAAGAACGATTGAATACAATATTATTAGGAAATTATAATCATTTACTTGAAATACTAGGTAAAAACGAGAAAGAAATAAACAAACTGTCGGTTGAGTTTAAAAATATGGATGAACCCCTAAAAAGGGCTGCTATTAAAGATTTAGAAAAAAAAATAAATATAGACATGCCTGCAGCAAAAGAAGTTGTAAAACAGGCACAAGTACAAGTACAAGTAAAACCGGTACAAGTAAAAGTAGCACAGGCACAGGCACAAGTAGCAAAACAACTTGTTACAGAGTCATCCGACAGCATTAAACAAGAAATTAGACGAATAGACGGAGAGTATGAAAAGATTAGATTAGAATTTTACAACGCAGTTATGAAAAATACACCGTCAGGAGCTTCATTAAATAATATAATATCAAATATTGATTTAGTCGGAAAGCCTACAACATATAAAGATCTGATTGTGTATATTAATACTTTTAAACCAGATACAGGTATTTTTGATAAATTGTTTGAAATGCTTAATAGATATAGGAAACAAAAAGAGGAAAAATTACGAGTTAATGCAAGTACTCTTGGTTTAAATATAACTAAAGATAAGAACGAGAAGAGAGAAGAGGCACAGAAGAAAATTAGTATGATCGACTGTGTAATTGGTGAAATAAATGAGTATAAAGTTTATCTTAATGGATTTAATAAAGACTTTGGTAGAGAAAAAATAGAACAAGATTCTAAAAGCAAGCTTGAATTAATAAAAGAACTAATAGAAAAACTTAAAACCACTATTGATAATGGAATTACACATTTTTGTCTAAAAATTCCCGTAGAGGAAATACCTTTGTTAAATGATTTGGGTGATAATGTTAGCACACCGACTATAAGCGAACCTTTACCTGAACTTGCTCCTGTATGGTCAAAAAAAGTAGAAAGAAAAGAACAAAAACAGTTTAATCAGACAGAGATAATGGAGAAGGGTATACTCTTAGATGAAATTAATGATTTATTAAAAGCAAATCCGAGTTTATCAAAAGATGATGACATTACCTTACAGAGTGATTTGCAAACTATAAAAGCATATAAAACAGCTTTATTAAAAACTATAGAGACTAGGGAGAATGATGAATTTATAAAACGTGAAGCTATAAAAGCAGTTGAAGAAGCTACGGAAAAAGTGAAAGAAGAGGTGAAAGATAATGTATTAAAACAAATTAAAGACAAACTAACCAATTTCGCAATTGATAAAGATATACTAAAAGATAAAGGTGTAAGTGATGAGTTGATAGAGCAAGCTATAAGTGGAACGAATGCTATAAGTGGAACGAATGCTATAAGTGGAACGAATGCTATAAGTGGAACGAATGCTCCTACCACTTTAAATCTAGAACAGCTAAGAGAACTATTAAAAAATATTACAAAGTTGGAATCGATACAAAATAGTGTAACTACTAATCCATCAGAATTTACATTGCAATTCCCAGAAAAAACATTTCCTGCTGTTGAATCGAATCCTTTTGTATATGATCCCAATAGCCCTGAAAATGTAGAAACAGTGAGAAAGGGAACAGAATTACGGGCAGAAAAAGATACAGCTTTGAGAGATGTTGAAAAGTTACTAATTGCTAACCCCGGATTATTTGAAAATGTTAAACTTTCTGAAGATTATGCACAAGATAAAGATAAAATCACAAATAATACACAGTTGTTAAATGTTATAAAGAGTAAATTAAATTCAGGGTATTTTAATGATAATGTCCAAAAACCTTTAAATGACATAAAAGAAGCTTTGGATACTCAAGAGAGAAAGAAG
>Ga0114969_10000513_pt1 | contig 33297 bp, 28 predicted proteins | sample M_130807_MF_Meta_FD_87316 | JGI IMG/M metagenome (GOLD analysis project Ga0114969, IMG submission 87316) | Freshwater microbial communities from Lake Montjoie, Canada to study carbon cycling - M_130807_MF_MetaG | ecosystem: Environmental > Aquatic > Freshwater > Lake | place: Lake Montjoie...
GTCATGATCAAAGGCGTGGAGGCACTGCTGTGCGAATCCATGCTGGCGGCGCGCTATTACGGCGTCGATAAGGCGGTGCTGGATTCGCTGTCGGATTTGTTGCCCGTCGGCGATTGGGAAAAACTCGCCCGCTACTTCGTTTCGCGCACGCTGGAGCACGGCGCCCGCCGGGCCGAGGAAATGCGTGAATCGGCGAAGACGGTTGCGGAAGCCGGCATCACGCCGCTGATGGCGCTGGCGACGGCGGAGCGGGAGGATTGGTCCGCGGGCCACAAAAACGCGCTTGCTTATGCGAACGATCTCGGCGGCATGCTCGACGCCATTCGCAAAAATATCGAAAACGAAAACGCGGCGGCGAAGGCGGCCGAGTAAAAAGGGGACACGCATGATTGTCGATTGCCACGGCCATTACACGACCGAACCCAAGCCGCTGATGGATTTTCGGCAGAAGCAGATCGCCGCATTGAACGATCCGGCGGGTGCGCCATCGCCGGATTCGATGAAGATCAGCGACGATGACTTCCGCGCCAGCGTGGAAGGCAATCAGCTTCGCATTCAGCGCGAACGCGGCACCGACGTGACGCTGTTCTCTCCGCGCGCGTCGGGCATGGGCCATCACGTCGGCGATGCCAAGACGAGCTTGGAATGGTCGCGTCTATCGAACGATTGCATCCACCGCGTTTGCAATCTGTTTCCGGACAATTTCATTGGCGTCTGCCAGTTGCCGCAAAGCCCTGGCGTCTCGCCGGAGAATTGCATCGAGGAGCTGGAGCGTTGCGTGAATGAGCTCGGCTTCGTCGGCTGCAATCTCAATCCCGATCCGTCCGGCGGCAACTGGACAGCGCCGCCGCTGACCGACCGCTTCTGGTACAAGTTCTACGAAAAGCTGTGCGAGCTGCAGGTGCCCGCGATGGTGCATGTCAGCATGTCGTGCAATCCGAACTTCCACACCACCGGCGCGCATTACATCAACGCCGATACGACCGCGTTCATGCAATTCATCCAGGGCGATCTGTTTAAGGATTTCCCCGAACTGAAGCTGATCGTTCCGCATGGCGGCGGCGCGGCGCCCTATCACTGGGGCCGCTATCGCGGTCTGGCGCAGAACATGAACCGGCCGCCGCTGGATGAGATGATGCGCAACAACGTCTATTTCGACACCTGCGTTTATCATCAGCCCGGCATCGATCTGCTGACGAAGCTCGTTTCGCCCGACAACATCCTGTTTGCATCGGAAATGCTGGGCGCGGTGAAGGGCGATGATCCGACGACCGGCAAGCCCTATGACGATACGAAGCGCTATGTCGATGCAACGGCGCTGTCCGCCGCTGACAAGCAGAAGATCTTCGAAGGCAACGCCCGCAAGGTCTATCCCCGCGTCGGTGCCAAGCTCGACAAGATCGCGGCGGCGAAGAAGTGACAATATTGGCGCATACCACTCCCACCCTCCCCTTGAGGGAGGGTCGAAATTTTTCGGAAGAAAAATTTCGGGGAGGGGAGTGTTGCCGGCTAAGTCCCCTCCCCGAAGCCGCTTCGCGTCTTCGAGCTTCGGGCGGAAAAAGGTCCACTGGACCTTTTTCTTTTCGCCCTACGACCCTCAAGGGGAGGGTTTAGCCAATGCGGCTGGTCCGGCAGCTTTGGTTTCAGGTGCTGGTGGCGATGGCCGCGGGCGCGGTGCTGGGTTACGTGCGTCCCACGCTTGGCGCGCAGATGCAGCCGCTGGGCGATGCCTTCGTCAATCTGATCCGCATGATTATCGGGCCGGTGATCTTCTGCACCGTCGTGCATGGCATCGCTTCGATGAACGATATGCGGCGGGTTGGGCGCGTTGCGCTGAAGGCGCTCATCTGGTTCGAAGTTATTACACTCGTGGCGCTCGTCTTTGCGCTGGTGGCCGTCAACCTCTGGCAGCCTGGCGTTGGCATGAATGTCGATCCGGCGGCGCTCGACGCCAGCGCGGTCAAAACCTACACAACGGCGGCGCAGCATCAGACCGCGGCGGAATTCCTGCTGCACATCATCCCGGCGACGCTCGTATCGGCCTTTGTTCAAGGCGATGTGCTTCAGGTGCTGTTCGTATCGGTGCTGTTCGCCTTTGCGTTGGCGCTTGTTGGTGAACCGGCGCGGCCCGTTCTCGATCTCATCGGGCGTCTCTCGCAGATTTTCTTCCGCATTGTCGGCTTCATCATGTGGGTGGCGCCGTTGGGCGCATTCGGTGCGATTGCCTTCACCGTTGGGCGCTTTGGCGCGGCGTCGCTGCTGTCGCTCGGCAACCTGATTCTCGAATTCTACGTCGTGTGCTTTGCCTTCGCTTTTATCGTCCTGGGCGGTGTTGCCCGCGCCATGGGAGTAAGCATCTTCAAGCTGCTCTATTACATCCGCGAGGAACTGCTGATCGTGGCGGCCACCACCTCATCGGAGACGGTGCTGCCGCGCCTTGTGCAAAAGCTGCAAGCCTTGGGCTGCGAAGAATCCGTTGTCGGGCTTGTGATCCCAACCGGCTATTCGTTTAACCTCGACGGAACATGCCTTTACCTTGCTACCGCGTCGGTGTTTCTGGCGCAGGCGACAAACACGCCGCTCTCGCTGGAGCAGCAGATCGTCCTGGTGGCGGTGGCGCTCCTCACGTCGAAGGGGGCGGCAGGCGTGGCCGGGGCCGCTTTCGTGGTGTTAGCCGGGACGATAGCCTCGGTCGGCTCGATCCCTGTGGCCAGCATTGCTTTGGTGCTCGGAATTCACCGGCTATTGGCGGAAGCTTTGACCTTCGTCAATGTGGTGGGAAATTGTGTTGCCACAATCCTCGTCGCCAAATGGGATAGAGCGCTGGCAACCGACCGTCTATATGCACAAGTCGGCGTCGGCGCGCCCTGGGCGACGGCCGCACCCAAACCGGCCGAATGAGGAGCACGCGTGAACAAGAACACCAACCCGCCCTATATTCCTTTCCATCCGAACCCGTCGAAGCCGAAGTTTAAGGCGCCAGCGGGAAGCGTGGACGCGCATTGTCACGTGTTCGGCCCGCCGGGCAAATTCCCGTACGCGCCGGAGCGCAAATACACGCCTGTCGATGCGCCCAAGGAAAAGCTGTTCGAGCTGCGGGATTTTCTGGGCTTCGATAAAAACGTCATCGTGCAAGCGAGTTGCCACGGCAAGGATAACGCCGCGCTGATCGACGCGCTTGTCAATTCCAACAACAAGGCGCGTGGCATCGCGGTGATCGGCGAAGAGGTCACCGACGCCGAATTGAAGGCCATGAACGAAGCCGGCGTGAAAGGCGTGCGCTTCAATTTCGTGAAGCGCCTGGTCGATTTCACGCCGCGCGACGTGCTGGAGCGGATCGCCGCGCGGATTGCGCCCTTGGGGTGGCATATCGTGGTCTATTTCGAGATGCCCGATCTGCCGGAGCTTGAGGATTTCTTCACCTCGCTTCCCACGGCGGTACTGGTCGATCACATGGGCCGCCCCGACGTGAAGAAGGGCGTCGATCATCCCGAATTTCAGCGGTATCTGCGCCTCGCCGACAAGCACACAAACATCTGGACCAAAGTCTCGGGGCCCGAACGTCTTACCGTTGCCGGCGCGCCCTATGACGATGTCGTGCCGTTCGGGAAAACGCTGGTGGAACGCTATCCCGACCGCGTGCTGTGGGGCACCGATTGGCCCCACCCCAATATGCCGGTCGAAGCGCCCGACGACGGCATCCTGGTCGATGTTATCCCGAAAATCGCAACCACGCCGGCGCTGCAGCAGAAGCTGCTCGTCGATAATCCCATGCGGCTGTATTGGACCTGAGCCATGTCACTATCCAGAGAATATGACGATCTTCCCGGCACGACGGTCTTCGACGCGGATATGGCGCGGCGCGGCTATCATCTGAACATGTTTTGCATGTCGCTGATGAAGGCTGATAATCGCGCGGCCTTCAAAGCCGATCAGCGCGCGTATCTCGATCGCTATCCGATGACGGAAGACCAGAAACAATCGGTCCTGAATCGCGATTGGAACGGCATGCTGGCGCTGGGCGGAAATATCTATTTCACCTCTAAGATCGCCGCGACCGATGGACTATCGTTCCAGCAGATCGCCGCCATGATGAGCGGGTCGACCCAGGCTGAATATGCGGAAATGATGCTGAGGGGCGGCCGGTCTCCGGACGGAAATCGCAGCAAATCGGAATGGAAAAATCGTGGCTAAGATCATCGCAGGCGTCGCAACGTCCCACATCCCCGCGGTTGGCGCCGCGCTCGACAACGGCAAATCGGGGGAGCCGTACTGGAAGCCGGTTTTTGCAGGCTTCGAGAAATCCAAGGAATGGATCGAGAAGATAAAGCCCGACGTGTGCATCGTCGTGTACAATGATCATGCCTCCGCCTTCTCGCTGGAGATGGTGCCCACTTTCGCGGTCGGCTGCGCGGCGGAATTTCCCATCGCCGATGAAGGCTGGGGGCCGCGGCCGGTTCCTCCCGTCAAGGGGCATCCGGAACTTGCCTGGCACATCGTGCAATCCGTCGTCACCGACGAATTCGACCTCACCATCGTCAACAAGATGGACGTCGATCACGGCCTGACGGTTCCTTTGTCATTGATGTTCGGCCAGCCCACGGAATGGCCGTGTCCGATCATCCCGGTCTGCGTCAACGTCGTGGTGTACCCGGTGCCGAGCGGCAAGCGCTGCTACATGCTGGGCAAAGCTATCCGCAAAGCGGTGGAGAGTTTCGACCGCGATCTCAAAGTGGTGATCTTCGGCACCGGCGGCATGTCGCACCAGTTGCAGGGGCAACGCGCCGGGCTGATCAACAAGGAATTCGATACCCGTTTTCTCGACAATTTGACGCGCGATCCGGCGGCCCTGGTCAGCATTCAGCATATTGAATACTTACGCGAAACGGGATCGGAAGGTATCGAAATGGTGATGTGGCTCATCATGCGCGGCGCGCTTGATGACATGGTGGAGGAAATTTACCGCTTCTATCACGTGCCCGCGTCCAACACGGCGCTCGGCCATATCATCCTGGAAAACAAAAACTAAGACGGGAAGAGGTTTGACAATGAAGATTTGTGTCGCGGGACAAGGCGCCTTCGGTCAGAAGCATTTGGACGCGCTGAAGCGCATTCCGGACGTTGAAGTGGTGTCGCTGATCGGCGGCAATCCGAAAGGCACCGAAGAAGTCGCGCAGAAATATGGGATCAAGCATTGGGGGAACGATCTTGGTGAGGGAATTGCGCGCGCCGATGCGGTGATCCTGGCCACACCCACGCAGATGCACCGCGCGCAGGGCGAGCAGGTGATGCGCGCCGGCAAGCACGTGCTGATCGAAATTCCGGTCGCTGACACCGTCGAGGATGCCGAAGCGCTGACGAAAATCGCTAAGGAAACCGGCGTGGTTGCGATGGGCGGCCATGTACGCCGCTTCAATCCCAGCCATCAATTCGTTCGTCGCCGCATCGAAAAGGGCGAGATCAAAATTCAGCAGATGGACGTGCAGACCTACTTCTTCCGTCGCACCAATATGAACGCCGCCGGCAAGCCGCGCAGTTGGACGGATCATCTTCTGTGGCACCACGCCGCGCACACGGTGGATTTGTTCCATTACCAGACGGGCGAAATCACCAGCGAATGCTACGCCGTCCAAGGACCGCGCCATCCCGATCTTGGCATCGCCATGGACATGGGCATTCTGATGCGCGTGCCGTCGGGTGCTATGCTGACCTTGTCGCTGTCGTTCAACAATGACGGGCCCATCGGGTCGTTCTTCCGTTACATCTGCGACAATGCCACCTATCAGGCCTATTACGACGACCTGGCGGATGGGAAGAAGAACCCGATCGATCTGTCCAAGGTCGATGTGTCGATGGACGGAATCGAATTGGAAGACCGCGAATTCATCGCCGCCATCCGGGAAAAGCGCGAACCCAATTCCAGGTTGCAGCAGGTGCTTCCCTGCATGCACGTGCTCGGCAAACTGGAAAAGATGATCGACCCCAACCGCGAATGCGTGATGTGACGCTCGCTCCTTTCCTCCCCCGTTGTTACGGGGTAGGGGGCCGCGAAGCGGTGGAGGGGGGGCTGGCGCCAACCGCCTCTGCAATTCTTGAATGGTGAACGCATGCAAACGCGCAAAATCGGTTCGTTCGACGTCTCCGCCATTGGGCTCGGCTGCATGGTGCTGTCGCACGCCTATGGCAATCCGCCCGATCCGAAAGCCGCCGCCGATGTTCTGCTGAAGGCGCTTGATTTCGGCTACACGCATTTCGATACGGCGTCGTTGTATGGCTTCGGGGCCAACGAAACGCTGCTCGGCAACACGCTGAAGCATCGGCGCCGTGAGTTCTTCCTGGCCAGCAAATGCGGCATGTTCCGCGGCGCTTCCGGCGGCAAGGAAATCGACGGCCACCCTGCGGTGCTGAAGCAGAATCTTGAAGACAGCCTGAAGCGCCTGCAGACCGACGTGATCGATCTGTATTACCTCCACCGTTGGGACAAGCGCGTTCCCATCGAGGACAGCATCGGGGCCATGGCCGACATGGTGAAGTCGGGCAAGGTCCGCTCTATCGGTCTTTCCGAAGTATCGGCAGCGACGTTGCGTAAAGCGCATGCCGTGCATCCGATTGCAGCGATGCAGAGCGAATATTCATTGTGGACTCGCAACCCGGAAATCGCGGTGCTCGATGCCTGCCGCGAGCTGAACGTCGCCTTTGTCGCGTTCAGCCCGTTGGCACGTGCGTTTCTGACAGGCGATATCCGCGATCCCGCGCAATTGCCGCCAAAGGATATCCGGCTGGCGATGCCGCGCTTTCAGGCCCCGCATTTCCAGAAGAACCTCGAATTGCTGGATGGTTTCGCGCAAATCGCACGCGAGAATGATTGCACCATGGCGCAGCTCTGCCTCGCCTGGCTGCTGCACAAGGCCCCGCATATCATCCCCATTCCCTCAACCACGCGGCGGGATCATCTGGCGGACAATGCGCGTGCGGCGGACGTAAAGTTGAAGCCCGGCGCGATGGAAAAGATGGAGGCGCTGGTCAACCCTCAAACGGTTTCGGGACCGCGCTACAATGCGGCGCAGCTTCCCGAAATCGATACGGAAGGCGACTGAACGTGGATGACGCCCAGCTGAAGCAGTTTGTCGATACAATGTGGGACGACAGCGTTGTCCCCTCGCTGATCGACTACATCCGCATTCCCAACAAATCGCCCGCCTTCGACAAGGATTGGGTGGCGCACGGGCACATGGATGCCGCCGTCGCGCTGATGGCGAACTGGGCGCGGGCGCAGCTCGCGCGCATTCCCGGCGCGACGCTGGAAGTGGTGCAGCTGCCGAACCGGACGCCCGTGATCTTCATCGAAATTCCGGGGCAGGGGGATGAGCCGGTCCTGCTCTACGGCCATTTGGACAAACAGCCGGAATTCACGGGCTGGCAGGACGGCCTCGGCCCGTGGACGCCGGTCATGCGCGGCGAAAAGCTGTATGGCCGCGGCGGTGCGGATGATGGCTATGCCATCTACGGCGCGCTGACGGCGATTTTGGCGCTGCACGATCAAAATATCCCGCATGCGCGCTGTGTCGTTCTGATCGAAGCCTGCGAAGAATCCGGCAGCTACGATTTGCCGTTCTATGTCGATCATCTGACAGCGCGCATCGGACAGCCCGGACTGGTGGTGTGTCTGGATTCCGGCTGCGGCGATTATGACCGGCTGTGGCTGACGACCTCGCTCCGCGGAGTCGCCACGGCCACGCTGACAGTCCGTGTACTGACCGAAGGGGTGCATTCGGGCGACGCTTCGGGCATCGTGCCGTCCAGCTTCCGCATCGCGCGCGAGCTGTTGTCGCGGTTTGAGAACCCGGCGACGGGCGAAATTCTTCCCGAAGGCCTTTACGTCGAAATCCCGCCCTCGCGGCGGGCCCAGGCAAAAGCCGCCGCCGCCATTTTGGGCGATGCCGTCCATTCCAAATTCCCCTGGGCCGGCGGCACACGGCCAATGGCGGCCGATCCGGCGGAATTGATCCTGAACCGCACGTGGCGGCCGCAGCTCGCCATTGTCGGCGCGGAAGGGTTGCCCGCGCCGGCCAATGCCGGAAACGTGCTGTTGCCCTCGACGATGCTGAAACTGTCGCTGCGCTTACCGCCGACACTCCACGGCGATGCCATCGGAATGATGCGCCGGGCGCTGACCGACAATCCGCCCTATGGCGCGGTGATCGAATTCGAGGCGGATCGTTTCGTTTCGACCGGATGGAATGCGCCGGACCTGGCCCCTTGGCTGGAAGACTCCGTTGCCCGCGCGGGCCGCGCCGCCTTCGGGCACGAGCCCGCCTATATGGGCGAAGGCGGCAGCATCCCCTTCATGGGCATGCTCGGCGAAAAATTCCCGAAAACGCAGTTCCTGATCACGGGCGTGTTGGGGCCGGGCTCAAACGCTCACGGCCCCAACGAATTCCTGCATGTGCCCTATGCCAAGCGCATTTCCGAATCGGTGGCGCGGGTGCTGGCGGATCATTTGCGGCAATAACACTCCCCCGCGTGCGGGAAGGTGATGTCTGTGCGGTAGCGGAAAAGGCGGTTGCGGAGGCGGGTGTCTCGCCTTGTCCGAACCATCGGCGCTTCGGGTATGCCGCCAGAGCCGGCTCGCGCTCAGCGCCTAAGCAAGTTTATGCGAACTAGCAGCCAGCTGTTCAAGCTCTGTCACGCCCGGCCTTGCAGCATTGCGCCGTACCCGGCGCCGTCAAGGCCGCGTTCGCGCCGCTTCGCGGTGGCCTGACGGCCAGCCTTGACTGCGCCTCCGCGCGGCGCTCGACGGTCTTATGACCGGGACGGAGAAACGGCTCTCAGCCGAACAAAGAAACAGCCGTAAGAAGTCATCGTGCTGAATGCTTAAACGGCGTTCAAGCCTCGATGATGACTTTCAGCGCTTTGGTCTTGGCGGCGTTGCCGAAAGTCTCGTAGGCATCGAGGATGTTGTCGAGCTTGAAGCGATGCGTGATCAGCAGCTTGGGATCGATCTTGCGAGACGAAACCGTCTTGAACAGCATCGGTATGGTGGCGGTGTCGACCAGCCGTGTCGTGATGGAAATGTTGCGGTCCCACAGGCTCTCCAGATGGAGATCGACCTTCTTTCCGTGCACGCCGATGTTCGCGATCGTCCCGCCCGGAGCAATGATCTGTTGGCAAAGCTCGAAAGTGGCGGGAATGCCCACCGCTTCAATGGCGGTATCGACGCCGCGCTTTGCCGTCATCGCCATCACCGTCTCCGCGGCTTTGCCGTCGGCGCTGTTGACGGTCGCTGTGGCGCCGAAGCGCTTGGCTACTTCCAGACGATTATCGTCCAGGTCGATCATGATGATCTCGGCCGGTGAATAGAATTGCGCCGTTAGAAGCGCGGCCAGCCCGATCGGCCCCGAACCGACGATGGCCACGGTACTTCCCGGCTGAACTTTGCCGTTGAGCACACCGCATTCGAAGCCGGTCGGCAGAATGTCGCTGAGCATCACCAGGGCTTCTTCGTCCGCCCCGTCGGGTACGGGGTAGAGGCTGTTATCCGCGTGCGGAATGCGGACGAATTCGGCCTGTGTGCCGTCGATGGTATTGCCGAGAATCCAACCGCCCGTCGTACAGTGCGAGTACATCTGCTTACGGCAATAGACGCATTTCCCGCAGGCGCTGACGCAGGAGATCAGAACATGATCGCCCGGCTTAAACATCGTGACCGCGGAGCCAACTTTATCGACAATGCCGACGCCCTCATGGCCCAAAATGCGGCCCGGCTGGCAACTGGGAACATCCCCTTTGAGGATGTGCAGGTCGGTGCCGCAAATGGTGGTTTTCGTTATTTTGACGATGGCATCGGTGGGCGCCGTGAGGTCCGGCTTAGGCCGCTCCTCCAAGGACTTCTTGCCTGGGGCCAGATAAACAAGCGCTTTCATTGTCGTTGCCGATACAATCTTGTTCATTGGAAGCCTCGTTTGAATGGCCCATTCGTGCGGACCCGCTTGTGGCTACGCGCTCGGACCACTTTGGTCCCATTGCACAAGCAGCATCTGAGCAAATCAGATCCCCCCCGCGATGCCCGATGAGCGCCGCGAGGCCCAGGCCAGAGCCGAAGTTGTCTTGCGGAATCGGGCTGACTGCGGCATGCTGTCATCCTCTTCACGTATCGTTCTTGGCGTCCTTCGCATCGTGCCTGCACCCCCAATCAGGGCAGCCTAACGCATGATCTCAACTCGCATATTCAGCCTCGCCGCCGCTTTGGCTCTGACCGCAGCGCTCGCCGTTCCCGCCTATGCCGCGGAAGGCGGGGGTAACGGCATGCCCCGCGAGTTCAACGCGCGCATGCGAGTCTGCGCTGCCTGTCACGGTGAAAACGGCGTGCCGCGCGCACCCACCATTCCCATCATCGCCGGCCAGCGCGAAGATTATGTGCTGAAGCAGATCCATGATTTCGACACAGGCGCCCGCAAGGTCGAAGTGATGGAATGGATGGCGAAAGCCATGACGGCGGAGGAAAAGACCGCCGCCTCCGCTCTGTTCGCCAAGCGCAACTGGCCGGCCAAAGTCACGCAAGTGGCCGCCGCCGCCGCGCCGCGCGGTGTTGCCGTGTGCCAAAGCTGCCACCAGCAGAATTTCATGGGCGCCGCACAGGCCGAAGGCATGTCCACGCCCAGGCTCGCCGGCCAGAACTATGAATATCTGGTCGAGGAAATGCGCCGCTTTGCCGATGGCGAACGCGCTAACAACGCCGACATGGTGCAGATCATGAAGGGGCTTTCGGCCGCCGACCGCGACGTGATGGCAAAGTATCTCGCCGGGCTCTGACCCGCCGCACAGACATAAAAATTGGCCGGGTTTAATCAGGCCAAGATGAAGCAGACGGGATTAGCGGATTTTAGAGGAGGCAAAATCATGGATGCCAAAACACCGAGCCGCAGACGGTTTCTGACGCAGACCGCCGCCGTGGCGGGAGTGGCTGCGGGCGCAGGGTTGGTCGCCAAAGACATGCCGGCCAAAGCGCAAGGCCAGGTGCAATCTACCCATGTGTTCGATGAGCTGCCACGCCGCGGCGCGCGCTACACCATCGACCATATGACGCATTACACGCCGCTCCAGGATTATGCCGGCATCATCACGCCGGCGGCGCTGCATTTCATGCAGCAGCATTCCTCGGAGCTGCCGGAAATCAACGCCGACGAGCACACGCTGACCGTTCACGGCATGGTTGATCGGCCGCTGGTGTTCACCATGGAAGACCTGAAGCGGCTTCCGTCGGTGGCGCGCGTGCATTTCGTCGAATGCCACGCCAACAGCTCGCCCGCCATCCATGACGCGGACGATCCGAACATGGGCCTTCCGGTCCAATACATTCACGGCATGGCCAGCTGCAGCGAATGGGCGGGCGTACCGCTGTCTGTCCTGCTGAAGGAAGCCGGCGTGAAAAGCGGCGGCACCTGGATGGTCAATGAAGGCGGCGATCCGGGCAAGTTCTCGCACACCCTGCCGATGCAAAAGGCGATGGACGATTGCTTCGTCGCCTATAACCAGAACGGCGAACCGCTGCGCCGCGAGCAAGGCTATCCCATCCGCCTGATCGTGCCGGGCTGGGAAGGGCCGTTCAACGTCAAATATCTGCGGCACCTAAAGGTGGTCGATCAGCCCTATATGGCGTGGAACGAGAGCATGAATCACTCGGTCCCGCGCCGGGATCTCGACGGCAAGTCGCGCTGGTATCACTACCAATGGGCGGTGAAGTCGGTCATCACGCGCCCGTCCGCAGGCTTGGAAGTGCGCCGGGGTTACAACCAGATCACGGGCCTTGCCTGGTCCGGCGCCGGCCGTATCACAAAGGTCGAAATTTCTGCCGACGGCGGCAAGAATTATCGCGAAGCGAAAATTCAGGGTCCCGTGCATTCCAAGGCGCACACGCGCTTCACCTTCGATTGGGACTGGAACGGCCAGGAAGCCATGATCCAATCCCGCGCCACGGATGAGACGGGCGACGTGCAACTCTCCATCGCGGAATTGAGCCAGCACTGGGCCATTCCGATGGAAGATTGGAAGAAGCTCGACAAGCCGCGCGCCATTCACATGACCGCCATTCAGCCGTGGAAAGTAAACCGCGACGGGAGCCTCCGCGATGCAATGTTTGTCTAAACTCCTCCTCGCAGCCGTGGCGATGGCGGCTGTTCCGGCAGCGATGGCCGCAGAGCGCGCCTATCCCAATGTCGGCAAACCGCTTGCGCAAGCCGAAATCCAGCGCTTCGACCGGATGATCGGCCCGGAAGGCAAAGAGCTTCCTGTCGGACATGGCACGGTAAAAGAGGGCGCGGAACTGTTCGTGAAGCGCTGCGAAGTCTGCCACGGCAAAACCGGCCGCAACGGCATCGTGCGCCGTCTAATGGTGGGCAAGCCGGGCGAACCCTACAAAGGCAGCTTCTACGGCCAGGAAATGAACGGCCCCAGCTATTATCCCTACCCAACGATCACCTGGGACTACATCAACCGCGCCATGCCGGCCAGCAATCCCGGAACGCTGACGCCGAACGAAGTCTATGCACTCACCGCCTACATCTATTACGAAAACGGCATCATCAAAGAAAACGACGTCATGGACGAAAAGACGCTGTTGAAGGTGCAGATGCCCAACAAAGACGGCTTCGTCCCCGCGAAACCCGTCTATCCGCCCGATCCAAAATGGCCGAGCTGGTATTGAGCTGATTTGAACCTATCGTGTTTGCAGCGGCCCGCGTCTCACAGCGAGGGCCGTTTTGCTGTGTGCAACGCACCTATAAAGCAAGCACACCCCCGAGAGGGCGTTATCTGGCCACGAATCAATGGCCTCCGGCGAGGAAGCGTTCGGCTTCCAGCGCCGCCATGCAGCCCATCCCCGCAGCTGTAACAGCCTGGCGAAACACTTTGTCTTTCACATCGCCGGCCGCGAACACGCCCGGAATGTTTGTCTTGGTGGAATCGGGCGCCGTGCGGATGTAGCCCTCTTCGTCCATATCGATCTGTCCACGGAATATCTGGGTCGCCGGCGTATGCCCGATGGCGACGAACAAGCCGTCCGCCGGAATCGTATCGATGGCCCCTGTCTTCAGATTGCGCACGCGCACGCCCGAAACGGTCTTGGGGTCGCCCGCGCCAAGAACTTCCTCGATGGCGCTGTCCCAGACGATCCGCGTCTTGGGATGGTTCGCAAGGCGCATCTGATTGGTCTTGTCGGCGCGCAACGAGTCGCGGCGGTGAACCAGTGTTACCTCGCTGGCAAAATTGGTCAGGTATAGCGCTTCCTCGACAGCGGTATTCCCGCCGCCGACCACGACGACTTTCTTGCCCTTGAAGAAGAAGCCGTCACAGGTCGCGCAGGCCGAGACCCCGAAACCCTTGAACTGCTCTTCGCTCGGCAGCCCCAGCCATTTCGCCTGCGCGCCGGTGGCGATGATAACGGTGTCGGCCGTGTACCGTTTGCCCGAATCGCCGTGCAGCACAAAGGGCCGTTGCGCGAGATCTGCGCTGGAGATCAGGTCGTATTCTGACCGCGTTCCGACATGCTCGGCCTGCGCCTGCATCTGCTCCATGAGCCAGGGGCCTTGGATTGCTTCTTTGAAGCCGGGGTAGTTCTCGACCTCCGTGGTGATGGTCAGCTGCCCGCCGGGTTGCAGGCCGGCGAGCATGACGGGTTCCAGCATGGCGCGGGCGGCGTAGATGGCGGCCGTGCAACCGGCTGGTCCGCTTCCTAGAATCAGGACTTTGGCGTGCAGGGATTCGGACATGACGGTTCCGCAAGTTTGGCTGGCCACCTCATATCGGAATATGGGTGCGCGAGGTCAAGCGCGCGTTTTCTTTGCTCACATCTGCTGTATAAGGAAACATTATTGCTAAAAGGGCGTTCCGTTTAGCATAACCATAGCTCACCCCGGGGGTTGGCATGGCTCGTCATCGACTCGATACCATTGATCGCCAAATCCTGGCCGAACTCCAGGCCGACGGACGCATGACCAATGTGGAATTGGCGCAACGGGTCGGTATCACCGCGCCGCCTTGCCTAAGGCGGGTCCGCGCGCTTGAAAAAGCCGGTTACATCAAAGGCTACCATGCCGACCTGGAGGCAAAGGCGCTGGGCTTTGAGGTCACGGCATTCGCGTTTGTGGGCCTTTCCAGCCAGGCGGAGCCCGATCTCAGGGCGTTCGAAGAGCAGGCTCGCGCCTGGCCGCAGGTGCGCACCTGCCACATGCTCTCGGGCGAGGTCGACTTTATCCTTCTGTGCGTGGCGCGCGACCTGACTGAGTTTCAGACCTTCGTGACCGAAAAACTCACAGCCGCGCGAAACGTGGCCAGCGTGAAAACCGCGCTCGCCATCCGCACGTCAAAATTCGAGCCCGGTATCCCGCTTCCCGCCCCAACGGGCGCCCGCGCGGCGGACGTGGCTTAGCCCCCGGCGTCAGGCTGGTTACTGGGATGGGCGTCGGCAAAGGGTTTGAGCGCGTTGCAATTGTCGACGACGGCGCGAATTTCCGTATACGGCGTCATGTCCGTCTTAAAGCGCACCGCCGAAAATACGTGCGAGATCAGGAAGGCATCCGCCATCGTCGGTGTCGAGCCGTAACAAAAACCGTTCCGGTTCTTGTCGGCGCGCAGCATCGCCTCAATGGCCTCGAATCCTGCCTTGTTCCAAAGCGAAATCCACGCCGTTACGCCATCCGCGTCCTGTTTATAGGTATCGCGGACGAAGTTGCGGATCCGCAGATTGTTCACCGCGTGCATGTCCGCGCCGACGATCGCGCAGATGGCCCGCACATGGGCGCGTCCAACGGGGTCCTTCGGCAGCACCGGCGGGTCCGGAAACACCTCTTCAAGATATTCGATGATCGCCGAGGATTGATAAAGCCGCACGCCGTCCACTTCGAGCGTGGGCACGCCCCGCATCGGGTTGACCTCGCCATAGGCCGGCGACAGGTGTTCCTGCTTATCCAGCCGGATAGGTATGTACTCGTATTGAAGGCCCTTCAGGTTGAGCACAATTCTGGTGCGGTAGGAGGTGCTGCTGGCGTGGAAATTGTAGAGCTTCATGATGGATATGCCCCTTTGGCGCTTGGCCTTTTGTCCAGCCGTTTGGGCGTCGCGTCAAAGGCTAAATCGCTTGTAAGCCAACCTGCACTTGCAAATCAGTCGCATATATGGTTCCCATAAAAGCCTAGACACGATCCGATCAAAATGAATCGGATCGTGTCTAGATTCCTTGGTTTGCCGCGCAATCTACGGCGAACCGGCATCCACTTCGCCGGATTGCGCTCTAGCAAAGGGCCTTTTTCATGCGTGCGATCCTTGCGATGTCCTTTGGCTGCGCCCTGCTTTCCGGCGTGGCTCTGGCTGCTTCGATAGCGCCCCCGAAAGCGGACGAGGTGCTGAAGACCTATGGCGATATCGCCCAGGCGAGTTATGGCGACGCCCTTTCGACCGGCAAGGCGCTCCAGTCTGCGGTGAACGCATTCCTGGCCGACCCGACCCAGGCCAAGCTGGTGGCGGCGCGCAATGCCTGGAAGGCTGCGCGGGTGCCCTATTTGCAGACGGAGGCCTTCCGCTTTGGCAACGCCGTTGTCGACGATTGGGAAGGCGAGGTGAATTCCTGGCCGCTGGACGAGGGGCTGATCGATTACGTCGCCGCGTCCTATGGAAAAACGTCCGACGACAATCCGCTCTATACGCTGAACGTCATCGCCGCCAAGCAAATCCGCATCGGCTCGAAGCAGGTGAATGCGGCGACCATCGATAAGAATCTGCTCAAGCAATTGCAGCAGGCGCAGGGCGTTGAGGCCAATGTCGCGACCGGCTATCACGCGATTGAGTTTCTGTTGTGGGGACAGGATCTCCACGGCACCGGTCCCGGCGCGGGCGAGCGCCCGGCTTCCGATTACAATATGAAGGCCTGCACGCACGGCAATTGCGAGCGCCGTGCGCAATATCTGAAAGCCGTGACCGATCTGCTGGTCGAGGATTTAGGCGTGATGGCGGCCGATTGGGCGCCCGGCGGTAAAGCGCGCGCGCAGCTCGCCGGCAAAGGGCTCGACGGCGGACTGTCCACCATTCTGACGGGCATCGGCTCGCTGTCTTATGGCGAGATGGCCGGCGAGCGCATGAAGCTCGGCCTGATCCTTCACGATCCGGAAGAGGAGCAGGATTGCTTTTCCGACAACACGCACAATTCGCATTATTACGACGAGCTTGGCATCGCCAATGTGTGGCGCGGCCGCTATGTCCGCGTAGACGGCACCGTCGTGCAGGGGCCGAGCTTCCGCGACTACGCGATGGGCAAGAACATAGCCGTCGCCAAGCGCATGGACGACCGGATCGCCGACACCCTGGCCAAGGTGAAACTCATCAAGGACACCGGCGATTCCGGGAAGATGGCCTATGACCAGATGATCGGCAGCGGAAACGCCGCCGGCAACAAGATGGTACAGGATGCGATTGACGCTTTGATCGCACAGACCCGCGCGGATGAAGCGGTGGTCGCGGCGCTGGGCCTGAAGATATCGCTCGAAGGCTCCGACAGCCTGGACAATCCCTCGGCTGTAACGCGATGAACCTTTACAACCGTCGCGCCGTTCTGGCGGGCGGCGGTGCATTGCTGGCCATGCAGCTGGGTGGCTGCGCGCAAGGCACGGCGCAGGCAGGTGGTCGTCTGCGCGAGACGCGGATCGGCGGAATGCCAGTGACGCTGACCGCGCAGGAGCGGGCGTTCACGCTTCCCGGTGCAATGGGATCGACGCCGCTTTGGCTGTATGGCGAGGAGCCGTTTCCGGTTTATCGCCTGCGCCACGGCGAAAGCATGGATGTGACGCTGGTCAATCGTCTTAAAGAACACACCTCCATTCATTGGCATGGCGTGCGCGGGCCCAACGCCATGGACGGCGTGCCTTATGTGACGCAGATGCCGGTACAGCCTGGGGAAAGCTTCTCCTATCGCTTCACACCGCCCGATGCCGGGACATTTTTCTTCCACCCGCACTGCAACACCGTCGAACAATTGGGTCGTGGCCTTGCGGGCGTGCTGATCGTCGAAGACGAAACGGGCACGTTCGACGACGATGTGGTCTGTGTACTGAAGGATTGGCGCGTCGATAAAACCGGCAAACTGCTGCCGTTTCTTACCGTGGAAGGTGCGGGCCGCGGCGGCACCTTTGGAACCTTGCGCACAGCCAATGGATTGGCATCGCCGGAAATTTCGGTCCCTGCCAATGCGAATATTCGCTTTCGGGTTTTGAACGTCGATTCCACGCGCGTCGGCGACATCGGCGTGCAAGGCGCAGAGGCGCGCGTTGTGGCCATCGACGGCAATGTCTTTGACGGGTTTGTGCTCGACACTTGGCGTCTCGGACCGGCCATGCGGATGGACCTGTCGCTGCGCACGCCCGCCGCCGGCGGCAAGGTTCAGCTCGTCGATTTCTTCGCGCAGGAGCCCGTTGTTCTCGCCACTCTTGTCGCGGGCGGAGCGGTGTCCGGCGCCAAAGCGGCGGCATCGCTGTCACCGTCGCGGCTGGCAGCGCCCGATTTGGGCACAGCGGAACGGCACGAACTGAAACTGTCTGCATCGGCAACGGCCAGCGATTATCCCGATCTGCCGCCGATCGTTCTCCCCGATGGGCGCACCATCAACATGCTGGATTCGCTCTGCTCCACAACGCGGACCTTGTGGGCAATTGACGGGAAGCCCTGGCCGCAGAACGGCCATGAGCGTTTGCCGCCGCCGCTTATGACGTTGGCGCGCGGAACGACGGTGCGTCTGCAACTCACCAACACCACGCCGCATGTGCATCCGATGCACGTGCATGGACACACGTTCAAAGTTTTGTCGTCAACCAAGCTGAAGCGGCCCGAACATTGGGCCGACACGGTTCTGGTGCTGCCCGAGGAGCGCGTCGAAATTGCGTTCGTCGCCGACAATCCCGGCAATTGGATGATCCACTGCCACATCATCGAACACCAAGACACAGGGATGATGGGATGGTTCCGCGTAACTTAAAATCCAACCCTCCCCTTGAGGAAGGGCCGAAGACGCGAAGCGTCTTCGGGGAGGGGACAATGCGGAGGGTAATCCCCTCCCCGAAATTCCTCTTCGCTTCGCTCGATGAATTTCGACCCTCCCTCAAGGGGAGGGTAGTTACTGTGCTCGCATCTGCTGCCCTCGCGATCACCACAGCCGCCATTGCGGCGCCGTCGCTTGACGTTGCGATGGGTAAGCGGCTGTTCGAGCGCAATTGGATTTCCGCGCCGTCATCCACGAAATCCGACGACGGCTTGGGTCCGCTCTATGACGCGACGTCCTGCGCGAGCTGTCATGCGCTCAATCCTAAGGCGACGTCCGATCAAGAGAGCCTGCCGCCCGGACTTGTGCTGCGCCTCGGCAATGGGCGCAGCGAAACCGATGCCGTTTATGGCGCGCAATTGCAGACCAGAGGCGTTGCGGGGCAAGTGCCGGAAGCCAGCCCCGAAATCGGCTGGAGCGACAAGGATGGATTGCGCGTCCTATCGGTGAAGCCTGCGAAACTTGGCTACGGTCCGCTTCACCGCGATACCCGGATTTCTCCCCGCCGTGCGCCGCCGCTGAATGGCATTGGACTCCTCTCCCGTGTTCCCGACAGTGAAATCCTGAAGAATGCCGACTCGGAAGACGCCAACCATGACGGCGTTGCCGGACACGTTCCTTGGATCATGAAGGACGGCAAGCGCACGCTTGGACGCTTCGGCTGGAAGGCGGCATCGCCCGATCTACCCTCTCAGATTGCAGCGGCCTTTTCGCGCGACATCGGCCTTTCCACGCGGCTTCGTCCGGATGCTTGGGGTGACTGCACGCCCGCCGAGCGCGCCTGCCGCGCGGGGCCGCACGGCGTGGAGAATGGACAGCCGGAAGTACCGGACGCGCTGTTCGATTTGATTGCGGGCTATGTGGTGTCTTTGCCTGCTCCACAGACGCCGAAGGCATCGCCGGGTGAGAAGCTTTTCGCCGCGACCGGATGCGAGGCCTGTCACAAGACCCTGCACCTTGCCGACGGCACGCCGGTGCGCGCCTACACGGACCTGCTGCTGCACGACATGGGCGCGGACTTGGGGGACGCTATCGAGGAAGGCCCCGGCGAACCCTGGTTCTGGCGTACCGCGCCGCTGTGGGATGTGGCGACAAGTCTTAGGCTTGGCGGGCTTCTCCATGACGGGCGGGCGCGCGATGTCGCGGAAGCCATCGAATGGCATGAAGGCGAGGCACTGCCGGCACGGGCCCGGTTCCGTGCGCTGGCTGCCTCCGATAGGGCCGCGCTTGTGGCCTTTGTGAGCGGGTTATAAAGGAAAGCATGGCGTTGTTCTCTCGCAAGTCCCTGCTTCTTCTGGCAGCCGCGCCCGGCCCGGCTGTGGCTGCGAAGCCCGATCCCAAAGCCGTGCAGGCGGGGAAGACGGTGCTTGCCGTCGTGGATCAGTTTGTCATCCCGACCTATCGCGCGCTGGTGCAAGCGACGGAGGTGCAGGAAAAAGCCTGGACGGCATTTGCAGCGAAACGCGAGAGCGGCGACTTTCAATCGCTTCGTACGGCGTACAACGCAGTGGCCGATGCCTGGGCCAACGCGCAGATCGTCAAGACCGGCCCGGTCACGCTGTTCTTACGCTACGACCGTTTCGCCTATTGGCCGGAAGCGCGCAACGCCACGCAGCGCGCGCTCGACCAATTGCTGAGTTCCAAGAACCCGAAAGATCTAACGCCGGAATCGATGGCGCATGACAGCGTCGCGGGGCAGGGGCTCACCGCGCTCGAACGCTTGCTGTATGACGGCGACAATCCCGCAGCGGCATTGAAAGCAGCGGGCCGCGATGGCCAATGGCGGACCCAAGTTGGCGCCGGGATCGCGCACAATCTGAACGTGATCGCACGTGACCTGTTGGCCGACTGGACCGCGCCCGATGGTGTGCGCGCCGCAATTGCCGCCAACAAGGGCTGGAAGAGCCTGTTCGCCGATGCGCCCGAAGCTGCGCGCCTGTTGCTGACCGATTTGGTCGCAGGCTTCAAGCTGATGCACGACGTCAAGCTGCTGCCGGTATTGGGCGCTAACGCGGACGCGGCCAAACCAAAATCCGCGGAGGCCTGGCGCAGCCAGCGTTCGCAGCGCAATCTGAAGCTTAATCTCACCTCCGCGCAGGCCTTGGAAAAAGTGTTTGCCGCCGGAGCTCCGGTGGCGCATAGGACCAAATTCGATCAGCTTTTCGCGAACGCCGCCAAAGCTGTCGATGCGATGCCGGCCGATCTTGGCGAGGCCGCCGCCGATCCGAAACGCCGCGCGCGCGTCGATGCGGGCCGCGCGGCGATCAAAGCCGTGCAAACGGAAATTGCCGCCACGCTTCCTGGCGATGTGGGAGTCACTTTGGGGTTCAACAGTCTCGATGGCGATTGAAGCCAGAGTTCACCGGCGTGGTTTGTTTGCCGGCGCGGGTGGTGCGCTTCTCGGCGCATTTGCCTCTGTCCGCAGCAGCGAAGCCGCACGCGTGCCTGCCGTTTCGCTCATCAGCGCCGCGCGCATCGGCGAAACCGACGGCGGCGTCATCCTGGATGCGGAGGCGCTGACCGGCTTTGCGCTCCCCGCGCGGGCGCATGCGCTGTCGCGTTTGCCGGACGGAAATATTCTGCTGGTCGGACGCCGGCCGGGCAGCTTTGCCGCGATTGTCGATCCGCAGCAGCCACGCGCCCATGCCCGGACGTTTTCGCCGATTACCGGCCACCGTTTCGCCGGTCATGCGGCGGTTCACCCGGACGGCCGCACGCTGGTGACCAGCGAAATCGATGCTGAAACAGGCGACGGCGTCGTCGTTTTCCGCGACCTGAGGACCGGCGTCGCGCAGAGCACAATTGCTGTCGGTATCGAGCCGCACGATCTTCTCTTCGCCGGCGGTGGTGAACGACTTGTCGTTGCGGTGGGCGGGATCGCCAAAGCGGCGGACATCAAGGGGCCGCCGATCAACGCCGGGAATATCGAAAGCTGTGTTTTGGAGCTGGAGGGAAAGACAGGCGGTCTCATCCGGCGGCATCAGCTCGGTGCAGGAATGAAGTCCCTGTCGCTTCGGCACATGGCGTTGGCGCCGGACGGCGAGACGGTGGCCATCGGCATCCAGGATCAGGATCGCGCGGAATTACGGCCGTTGATGGCGGTGTTGCGCGCCGGCGAACAGTTGGAGCTTCTGCCGTTGCCATCGGGGGATGCGGGCATGCTGCGCAGCTATGTCGGCTCGGTCGGCATCGACACGTCGGGGCAGTTCGTTGCCTCCACGAGTCCCAAGGGCGGAATGGTGGGTCTTTGGTCGATGCAGGACGGACTCTGGCTTGGCGGTTTCGCGTTGACCGACGTGTGCGGCTTGGCCGCCGACGCGGAAGCAGGCTGCTTCTACGTGACCTCCGGCCTTGGTGACGTCGTGAATCTTCGGGCGAGTACGTCTGGATTTGCCGCCCAATCGCGCTGGAATGTGCCTGTCGCGTTCGACAACCATCTGCTGAAAATCTGATCCACGGCTTCAGCCATAAAAAAGCCCCGCTGTTACCGCGGGGCTTTTTTTATGTTTATCCGGCCACGTCTATTCGGCGGGCGCGGGTGCGGGGGCCCGAACGGCAACGCGGCGTCCGCCACCGATCCACTGGCCCATTTTATCGAGATACACATACAGCACCGGCGTGATGTACAGCGTGACGGCCTGGCTGACGACCAAGCCACCGCACACCGCCAGACCCAGAGGCTGGCGTCCTTCGCTGCTGGCGCCAAACCCGATCGCGACCGGCAGGGTGCCCATGAATGCCGACATCGTCGTCATCATGATTGGCCGGAAGCGGATGATGGCGGCGTTGACGATTGCGACCTCGGGTTCGATCCCCTCGCTGCGCTGTTTCGTCAGCGCAAAGTCCACCATCATGATGGCGTTCTTCTTTACGAGGCCCACCAACATGACCATGCCCACATAAGCGTACAGGGTCAGTGTCATGTCTGTTTCTCTCCATCCCCACTGGAAGGCGAGATGGAAGAGATAAAGCGTCGCCAGTGCGCCAGCGACGGCGGAAGGCAAGGCGGTCAGAATGGTCAGCGGGTGAATGAAGCTCTCATACAGGATGCCCAGAACGATATAGACCACCAGAATTCCGCCGATCAGCAGGAAGCCCATGCCTTTCTGCGAATCCTGGAAGGCCTTTGCCGTACCGACAAAGTTGCCCTGGACCGTGGCCGGGAAGGCGATCTCCAGCTTCACCCGCTCCATTTCGGCAACTGCTTCGCTCAACGGGACGCCGACCGGCAGGTTGAACGACAGCGTCACAGCTGGAAGCTGGCCGGAGTGATTGATCGAGAGCGGTTGCGTTCCGCGGCGAATGGTCGTCACGGCGGTCAGCGGAATCGATTGACCGACATTAGTAGTGGAGACAGATGCCACGCGGGAGGTCGCCAGGTACAGACGCTTCAATGATTCCGCGTCCTGCTGGTATTGCGGCAGCAATTCCAGGATGACCCAATATTGGTCGGCCTGGGCATAGATCGGCGCCACGCGCTGTCCGCCAAAGGCGGCGCCCAGGGCGGTTTCGATCTGCTGTGTGTTCACGCCAAGCGCTGCCGCGCGGTCGCGGTCGATCGAGACTTCGACGGACGGAGTCGACAAATCGAGGTCGCTGTTTACATCGGCGAAGGTTTGGTTGGCCGCCAGCGTGTCCTGAAGCTTCTGGGCCCAGGTATACAGCTCGTTCAAATCCACGGACTGCAGCTGATATTGATAGGCGGCGCGGGTGAAGTTACCGCCGATATTGATAGGCGGACGATTCTGCATCACCACATTGATGCCCGGAATGCGCTGAAATTTCGGGCGCAGCTCCGTGATGATCTGGGTCACCGTGAGTTCACGCTGTGAGCGGGGCTTGAGCTGAATGCGGAATCCGCCGGAGTTCAGGCCGCCGCGCGTTCCGCCCGCCCCCACCGAACTCATGAAGCCTTCGATGTTCGGGTCGTTCTGCAGAATACGCGCCGCTTCCTCCTGGTGCCGCTTCATTTCCGCGAAGGAAATGCCGTTGGCGCCGTCGGTGAAGGCGTTGATCTGCCCGCTGTCTTCCGGTGTCAGGAAGTCCTGCGGTATGACGCGGAACAATTGCACGGTCGCGGCAATGCTGATGAAGAAGATAACCAGAATGACCGGCCGGTGGCTCATGGCCCAGCGCAGGCTGCTGGCGTAGCCGCGCTGCATCGCGTCGAAGCCGCTTTCGCTCGCGCGGTAGAACCAATTGTGCTTCCGGGTATGCTCGTCATGTGCCGACCGGATCAGGCGGCTGCACAGCATCGGCGTAAGCGTTACGGACACGATGCCGGACACGAGCACCGCGATCGAGATCGTCATCGAGAATTCATGCAGAAGCCGGCCGACGATGCCGCCCATGAAGATCACGGGAATAAACACCGCGATCAGCGAAATCGTCATCGACAGAATGGTGAAGGTCACTTCCTTCGAGCCGGTCATGGCGGCCTGATAGGGGTTCTCTCCATCTTCGATGTGCCGCATGATGTTTTCGAGCATGACGATGGCGTCGTCGACGACGAAGCCTACGCACAGCGTCAAAGCCATCAACGAAAGATTGTCGAGGCTGTAGCCGAGCGCCGCCATGCCGGCAAAGGTGCCGATAATGGCGATAGGCAGCGCAATGGCGGGAATGAATGTTGCCGATATCGTACGGAGGAAAACGAAGATCACCGCGATGACGAGGAATGCCGCGATGAGCAGCGTGACCTGCACATCGTCGACGGCCCGGCGGATCGAGCTGCTCTTGTCCAGCGTGACAGCCACCTTGATCGACGGCGGCAATTGCGACAGGAGTTGCGGCAACTCGGCTTTGACGGCATCCACCACGGCCACCGTATTGGCGCCGGGCTGGCGGTTGATGGCGACCGTAACGGCAGGCGTCAGCCCGTTCTTGTCGCCCCAGGCGCCGTAATTGCGGGGGTTCTCGACGCCGTCGATGACGTTCGCAACGTCGCCGAAACGCACTGGCGCTCCGTTGCGATAGGCGAGAATCTGCTGCTTAAACTCCTCGGCGTTGTTGAGCTGGCCGTTGGTGTGGATGACCGATCCGCGCGTCGTGCCGTCAAGCTGCCCGGTGGCCATGTTGACGCTGCTGCGCTGGATTGCGTTGGCGACTTCGTCAATGCCGATGCCGCGCAATGCGAGCGCGTTCGGATCGACCTGAATGCGAACGGCCGGACGCGCTTGGCCGAAGATTTCCGCCGCGGCAACGCCTTCGATGGCTGAAAGCTTTCCGAGCATGAGGTCTTCGACGTAGCGGTTCACCTCCTGCAGCGGCAGCGTCTGCGAGCTTGCCGTCAAAAAGAGGATCGCGCCTTCGGCTGGATTGATTTTGCGGATGTTCGGCGGTGTGGGCATGTCGCGCGGCATCTGGCGCGCGCTTGCCGAAACTGCCGCTTGCACATCCTGGAAGGCCGCGTCGATGTTGCGATCGAGCCGGAACTGCAGGGTCACGCGCGTCTGGCCTTGCGCGTTCTGCGAGGTCATCGAATCCACGCCGGAGATCAGCGAAAACTGCTTTTCCAGCGGCGTCGCGACGGCCGTCGCCATCGTTTCGGCATCGGCGCCGGGCAGGCCTGCGTTCACCTCAATCGTCGGATAGTCGACGTTGGGGAGTTCACTGACTGGAAGCGAAGAATACCCGAACAATCCCGCAAGCACGAACGCAGCCATGAGCAGAGTCGCCATGACCGGACGTTTGATGAAAATGGCGGAGAAATGCATTCCGTCTCTCCTGAAAATTCCGTTTTAGCCGCCGCGGCGGCCGGCTCTCCGGCCCTGACCGGCATTATTGCCGGCAGCGTTATCCGCGGCTGCAGGCGATGCTTGTATGGCTGCATCGCCGGGAGCCTGAGTAATCGTCGTGCGTGCGCCCGGCGTTAAACGCAACTGGCCGTCAATAACCACGCGGTCGCCCGATTTAATCACGCCGTTTGCGACAGCGGTAATCACCTGGTTTTGGTACAGAACTCTGACCGGCCGCATCTGCGCTTTGTTCTCGTCATCGAGGACAAAAACATAACTCTGGTTCTGTCCGACATTCACCGCTTCGCGGGGAAGCACGGTCACCTGTTTCAGCGTGTCCAGCTGGATGCTGACGTCCACGAGTTCGCCGGGAACCAGCCTGAGGTCGGGATTATCGAAGGTGGCGCGCAACTCAATGGTGCCGGTGCGATCGTCCACGGCATTGCCGATGAAATTCACTTTCACCGGAATTTGCATTTCCTGCTGATCGTCGACGGCTTGGGCGCTCGCGACATCGCTTCGCGCGACGACGCCGGCCATGAGGTTGCCTTCCGCCAGCCGCGCCTGCAGCAGCGGCAAGTCGCCTTGTGGTAGATTGAAGGCAATTTTCACCGGCTGAATTTCGGCGATTGTGATGAGGCCGGTCTGATCGTTCGCGCGGACCTGGTTGCCCGGATAAACGATGTAAGCGCCGGTCTTGCCGTTTACCGGAGCGCGAATGGTGGTGTAACCGAGGTTTAGCGCGGAGCGTTCGACCGCGGCTTTGTCCGCATCAATGGTTGCTGCCAGCGCCTTGGCGTTGGCGACCAGCTGATCGCGCTGCTGGGCTGACACGATTCCGCGTTCGGAGAGCATCACCGCGCGGTCGGCATCGGCTTGGGCGCTTGCAAGCTGCGCCTGATCGCGGGCGACGGTCGCCTGTGCTTGCCGCAGGGCCGCTTCAAACGGCGCCGGATCGATGCGGAAGAGCAGATCGCCCTTCTTGACCATCTGGCCTTCTTTGAACGCGGCTTCAACCAGCGGGCCATCGACCTGCGATTTGATGGTGACCATGGAATTGGCCAGCACCGTGCCGAGCGTGTTCGCGGCTACGGGAACGTCACCAACCCTGGCGGTTGCGATGCGAACCGGGGCTGCGCCGCCACCGCGTCCAGCCCGGCCGCCGCCGGCAGGGCCACCAGCCCCAGCCTCCGGACCGCCGGAAACCATGGAGGTCAATTTCGTGACCGCATCCTGATGGGTGGCCAGGTAGCCACCCACACCCAGCGCGACAACGCCAAGGATAATCATCCGTGTCCGGGAACGGCGGCGCGGGGCCACCGGCTCGGTCTCGTAAACCGCGCCATAAAGTTTGGAAGAAGGTTCGTCGTAACCCATCAGTCGCTTTCAGCAGGACCTTCGAAGCGCCATCGTCAGCACTACGCGTCCGGCAATGTTTCCACCGGATTTTCTCAACCGCCGGACATAAAGGTCATCTGTCCCAAAACTTTGTCGGCAAGGTGAAATTCTCGTTTGCAGAGGGGGGTAAACACCCCAGACGCTGTACTTAAATGTGATGCAATCGAAGGCGTTTTCCCGCACAACAGAGTCGAAAAAGCCAGACGATTTCGCACCTGCGTCATTAATCCGGCATTTGGTTAAGAATTTCCAAGTGAACGCTCGCAATCCCCCTCCTGCCGCCCCGGCGTTTGCTCCGCGCAACCGCGATTTGCGGCTCTATCTCGCTATCCGCTTCGGCACGACGTTGGGAACCCAGATCCAGTCGGTCGCGATCGGCTGGCAAGTCTATGATATTACACGCGATCCCGTGTCGCTGGGCTATGTCGGGCTGGCGATTTTCCTGCCCATGCTGCTGCTGGTGCTGCCGGCGGGCGACCTGGCCGACCGGGTCGACCGGCGGCGCATGCTGATTGCGAGCTACGTCATTCAGGTGTTCGCCTCGGCCATGCTGTTAGCCCTGACGCTCTGCGGTGTAACCCAGATGTGGGCATTCTACAGCGTGATTACGTTATTAGGGGTTGCACTCGGGCTGTCGCAGCCGGCGATGCAGTCCTTTCTGCCGTTCCTGGTGACCCTGGACAAGCTGCCCCAGGCTATCGCGTGGAATGCGTCCTCCTACCGGATCGCGGTAATCGCCGGCCCGGCGGTGGGCGGCTTCCTTTACGATCTGGGCCCGACCGTGAACTATAGCCTGTGCTTGGCCTCCTACATTTTCACGGTCATCGGCATGGCCATTCTGCACATCAGGCCGCAAATGGGCGCCCGGAGCGAGGGCTCCGCGCTGCAACGCATTGTCGATGGCCTCTCCTATATGCGGGCGCGGCCGATCCTGCTCGGCGCCATTTCCCTCGACCTTTTCGCCATGTTCCTCGGCGGCACGACGGCGTTGCTGCCGATTTTTGCCCGCGACATCCTGCATACGGGACCGGCCGGTCTGGGCTTTTTACGGACGGCTCCGGCGATTGGCGCGGCCTTGGTGGCCTTCGTCCTGGCGCGCTGGCAGTTGCACCGCCATACCGGGCTTTCCATGTTTGTCTGCGTGGCGACCTTCGGCGCCGCCACCGTCGTGTTCGGCCTGTCGACGGATTTCTATATTTCGATGACGGCCCTTGGCGTTGCGGGCGCGGCCGACATGATCAGCGTGTATGTGCGCTCGGCCCTGGTGCAGCTTTCCACGCCCGACAATATGCGCGGACGGATAGGCTCGGTGAATTCGCTGTTCATCGGCGCTTCCAACGAACTTGGCGAGTTCCGCGCCGGGATGACCGCGGGCGCGCTTGGCGTGGTCCCGGCGGTTGTGATCGGCGGGTTCGGCACGCTTGCCGTTGTGGCGACGTGGATGCTGCTCTTTCCGCCCCTGCGGCGCGTCGACCGCTTTTCCGATGTGGCGGTGTAGAGATTGCCTCCCCCTCGTGGGGGGAGGTATATTCGCGTTAAACCACGGTGGAGGAATAACCGGCGCGAGCAGCGTCGCGCCGGCCGCCGTTTCGATTATTTCGGCTGCGGGACGATGCGGAGGTAAGGCCGCGGCGCCTTCCAGCCATCCGGATAAATCTTCTTGGCCTCGTCGTCGCTGACGGAACCGGCGATGATCACGTCTTCGCCCTGTTTCCAGTTCACCGGCGTTGCAACGCGATGTTTCGCGGTGAGCTGCAGTGAATCGATGACCCGCAGTACTTCGTCGAAATTGCGTCCCGTTGTCATCGGGTAAACGAGTATCAGCTTCAGCTTTTTGTCGGGGCCAACCACGTAGACATTGCGAACCGTCTGATTGTCCATCGCGGTACGCTTGGAGGCATCGCCGCTCGCTTCGGCAGCAAGCATTTCGTAGAGGCGCGAAATGGCCAGATCGGGATCGCCGATGATCGGGTAGTTCGGCGCTGTCCCTTGCGTTTCCTCGATGTCTTTCGCCCAGCCCGAGTGCCGGTCCACCGGATCGACGGATAGGCCGATGATCTTCACATTGCGCTTGTCGAATTCCGGCTTGATCCGCGCCATATAGCCCAGCTCGGTCGTGCAGACCGGCGTGAAATCCTTAGGGTGCGAGAACAGGATGCCCCAGGAATCGCCGAGCCATTCGTGAAATCGAATAGCGCCTTGCGTGGTCTCAGCCTGAAAGTCGGGCGCGATATCGCCCAGTCGAAGCGTCATGGGATCCTCCTCAAATGCGGTGATTATAAAGTCAGTCGTCCTGAAGCCATGTTATCCGCAATTCAGGGAGGCTGGGTAGGTTGTCTGGGCGCTAAATGCTGCATGCGGTTGCAACGCGTGCCGCACGCGACATCCAATGTGCCCCCATAGGCCGGGGCGCATTGGCGCTTACTACGGTCGATTGATACTATTTGTCTTCGGTCGGGCTTTCGGTGTTTTTTGTTTGGCTGTCTTCGGGGTTAGCTGGCTTCTCTCCGCTGCCGACATGGTTGTGAGGCGCAGTCATCGCCGGTGGGTCGCTCGCCGGGAACGTGTCTTCCAGGGCCTCGTCCAGCTCGCTTTCTTCGTGTTCTTGAACGTTCTTTTTGGCTTGTTCGATTTTGGGTGCGTGAATGTCTTGCGTAGAGCTATCCATCTGATGGCCCTCTAAGGTTCGACAAGGTAACGGCCCAGCTAGATAAGGGTTTCCTCATGTTCCGATGCACGTTTCAGCGTGCTTTTCAGATTGCCGCCGTGCTGTCCGGGTTGCTGCCCATCGCTGCCGGCGGCGCGCCGCGCGAGGTTCCCGATTTTTCGGGTTTCTGGCAGCATGGCGTTCCGGGGCAGCAATACGACAAACCGCCGACCGGACCCGGACCCGTGCGCCGGATTGGTGTGCCGGAAGACTATGCCGCCAATCTGAATTGGCGCGGCGACGACAAGAATCCCATCCTTCAGCCCTGGGCCGCCGAGGCTGTGCGCCAGGAATGGGCGCGGGAATCGCAAGGGCTGCCGGAGCTATCGCCCTTCACCACCTGCCGGCCCGCCGGTGTTCCCTTTGTCCTGAGTTTCCTTCGGCCGATGCAGGTTCTGCAAAGGCGGGATCGCGTCTACTTCCTGTACCAATTCAATCAGCAATCCCGCACGGTTTATCTCGATCAGCCCCACACCAAGAACCCGCGTCCGTCCTATTACGGGGAGTCCGTCGGCCATTACGACGGCGATACCCTGGTCGTCGATACGATCGGGATGAACGACAAGACCTGGACGGATCGTTTCGCGACCCCGCACACGGACAAACTCCACGTCGTGGAACGCTATCGGCTGACCGATGGCGGCAAAACGCTGGAAGTGTTTTTCACTGTCGAAGATGCGGGCGCGTTCACGACGCCCTGGTCGGCGATTGTGAAATTTCCGCGGGTGACGGTTGGGCAAATCGATGAGGAAGTGTGCGCCGAGAACAACAATTCCCACGGCATAACGGTGCCCGTCGCCAGCGTCGATCCGATCAGCGGTGCGGCGTTGCGCGAGGCCCAGTAGCGCGGAACGCACGGGTCCATGATTTGCATCAATTCATGCTTAAGCACGCATCGCTAGGTTGTCCCGATCAAAACTGGTGACTATGAATGGTTGCAGTCATTTCGCTCGCCGTCGAAGCGGTAAGCACCGGGGAGGCGTTGTCAAAACTCGACGCGCGGCTCGCGGGTAGGGGGCAAGACGCCCGCTTTGTCTATGTTTTTTACGGCTGCGATCATTCCGACGATTCCATCCGCGCCTATCTCCTCGAGAAAATGCCCGCTGCTGCGTTTCTCGGCGGCACGTCCTGTTCGGGCGTGATGAGCGAGGGAAGAATCTGGGGGCCGGCGTCCATCGGTCTTCTGATCATCGAGGACAACGACGGCGACTACGGCGTCGGGGCTGCCGAAATGGGCAGCGATCCCGCGGCCACGGCGGAAGCCGTTCTGCACAGCGCCCTCGCCAATGCCGGATGCCCAGGCGAATTGCCAGAACTGATCTGGGTGTTTCAGGCGCCGGGCTGCGAGGAGCAGATCATCGAAGGTCTGCGGCGTATTGTCGATGATCGCTGTCCGATCCTCGGCGGCAGCGCGGCCGACAACACGGTTGCCGGCGCGTGGCGGCAGATTTCGCCCGCCGGGGTTTTTAAAAATGGCATCGTCATTGCGGTGATGTTTCCCTCGGGCGGCGTGGGTTACAGCTATCAAGGCGGCTATGAGCCTGCCGGTCCGAGCGGTGTCGTTACGCGCACCGGCAGCGGCCGCAAGATTCTTGAGATCGACGGCGCTCCCGCCGCGGTCGTTTACAATCAGTGGACGGACGGTCTTATCGCCGGCAAATTGGAGAGCGGCGGAAATATTCTGGCCGATACGACGATGCATCCGCTCGCGGTCGACGCGGGTCAGATCGACGGCGTGGCCCATTATCTGCTGATCCATCCGGATTCCGTTGCCGAGGACTTTGCCCTGACGACATTTGCCGACGTTCAACCCGGGACGCGTCTTTACAGCATGCGCGGTAGCCGCTCGCGTTTGATCGAGCGCGCCGGCCGCGTCGTGGGTGAAGCGGCTGCACGTCTGCCCAGCGGCGCAAGCTCGCTGGCGGGAGGGTTGGTCGTCTATTGCGCCGGCTGCATGCTGGCCGTGGGGCCGGAAATGCCGCAAGTCGCCTCTACCGTGCAGGCCAGCTTTGGCGGCATGCCACATCTCGGATGTTTCACATTCGGCGAGCAGGGCTGTCTGGCGGATCGCAACGTGCACGGCAACCTGATGATTTCAGCGGTCGTCTTCGGCCAGTAAGATTCGGGTTGAAGCCCGCTCCATGGACAGCAACGAAGAACTTCGCGAATCGCTCGTTTCTCTGCGTGAGGAGAATGAGCGGCTGCGCGCCAATGCAGCGCGCGCCACCCATCTGCTGCGTTCGTTGGAGAGGCTCCTGCAGGCCGATGGCGCCGACGGACCTTTCGCGCTCGTCTTTGATGCGCTCGGAACCGTCTTCAATCACGATCAGGTCTGTGTTCTCGCGGAAACCGACGACGACACGCTGGAATGCATTTTCGCGGCGCCTGCAAATCTCATCGGATTGAAGTGGCGCAACGGGCCGTTCTTCAAGCGCGTCATCGGCGGGCGGGTTTCGACCACCTTTGCCAACGACCAATTGGAGGAGTGGCAGGACATTCCCGCCGATGTTCTGTCGCCGAAACAGTCAGCGCTCTACCTGCCGATTCATTCGCCGCGCCGGCAAGGAATTTTGGCGCTCTTTCGCACGCCCCCTGCCAAGGGGTTCGATCGCGGGGACGTGGCGTTGGCGCGCGAATTTTCCCTGTTGGCCTCACACGCTTTGGCGACGCATCACGCGCGCCAAATGGTCGTCAAAAACGAGAGCCGCGCGCTCGCCGCCGAGGAAGGCAATCGCAGCAAGAATCTCTTCGTGGCGAATCTCAGCCACGAGTTGCGCACGCCGCTGAACGCCATTATCGGGTTTTCCGAGCTGATCAAGACCGAGGCGTTCGGATCGATCGGCAATCCACGCTATGCCGGTTACGTGGACGACATACATTCCAGCGGCAATCACCTGCTGGGCATCGTGAACAACCTGCTGCTGTACGCAAAAATGGAGGCCGGTCAGCATCGCACGTATATCGAGGCTTTGGATTTGCGGCAGGAGGTCGAGTATGTGGTTCGCATGCTGCAGGTCGAGGCCACCCGGAGAAGGCTGACACTGACGCTGGAGGCTCCGCGGGATGTGCGTGTGATGGCCGATCAGCAGTCGCTGCGGCAGATTCTAATCAATGTGGTCGGCAATGCGCTGAAGTTCTCGACAGCCGGTGGGCGCGTCAGCGTCAATCTGGCGAGGGCATCACGCGACGGCACGCTTCATTTGCGCATCACCGATGAGGGCTGCGGTATTCCTGCGCACACACTGGCGCAGATCGGCAATCCCTTTGTTCAGGCAGAAGGAACCTTCACGCGGCGCCACCAGGGCACAGGATTGGGTTTAGCCTTGTCCATGGGCTTGGCCGAAGCTATGGGCTGTTCGATCCGCGTTACGAGCCAGGTGGGTATCGGCACGGAAGTGACGCTAGTGCTTCCGGAAGCGGCCGATAGCTGCCGCGATATTCACGCCGGCGCCTTGGCGTAGCGCAACCATCAGCCCCTTGCGATTGCCGCTTTCACGCGCTCGGGCGTGAAGGGAATGTCGCGCAGGCGGGCTCCCGTCGCGTGCCGGATCGCGTTGGCGATGGCCGCCGCGATTGGGCCTTGTGAAGCTTCCCCCGCGCCTAATGACGGCAATTCCGGGCGGTCGATCACGACAACGTCCACCGCCGGTACCTCGGGGAAGGTCAGAATCGGATAGCCGACCCAATCGCGCGAGGTGATCCGCTGTTTGTCGAAGCCGACTTGTTCTTTCAGCGTCCAACTCGTGCCCTGAATGATGCCGCCTTCGATCTGATTCTTCAGCCCGTCGGGATTGATCGTCTGGCCCGCATCGACAGCCGCGGTGACGCGTTCCACGCGCACGATGCCGCTGGCCCTGTCGACGACGACATCGGCGATGACCGCGACATAACTCTTGGTCGTTTCATAGCGTGAAAAAGCGAGACCGCGTCCGCGCGAACCCTCGCTTTTCACGCCGGGCTTCCAGCCGGCCTTTTCCGCGGCGGCGGTCAGGACCGCGCGCCCGCGTTCGTCCTTCAAATGCTTGAGACGGAACGCAACCGGATCGGCGCCCGCCGCATCGGCCACTTCGTCCATGAAAGATTCCAGCGCGAAAACATTTCCGAAACCGCCAAGGGTGCGCAGCGCCGAAACGCGCAGGGGCATATCGGGAATGAAATGATCGACAATGCGCTGGTTGGGAAAATCGTAAATAGGCACGGCGTTGCGGTCGCCGCCGCCGGCGGGCAGCGGTTGTTCGGCAGGCGTGGCGCGCTCGAACGGTTTTTCCAGATGCCAGGCGGCGAGCAGATTGACGCCTCGCTGATTGCCGGGCCGCATGTTGTGCGTGCAGCTCCACACATCATATTGCCAATCGACGATGCTGCCATCCGCCGAC
>Ga0114969_10000515_pt1 | contig 33252 bp, 38 predicted proteins | sample M_130807_MF_Meta_FD_87316 | JGI IMG/M metagenome (GOLD analysis project Ga0114969, IMG submission 87316) | Freshwater microbial communities from Lake Montjoie, Canada to study carbon cycling - M_130807_MF_MetaG | ecosystem: Environmental > Aquatic > Freshwater > Lake | place: Lake Montjoie...
ATAAGTAAATATAAGTAAATATAAGTAAATATAAGTAAATATAAGTAAATATAAGTAAATATATATTTTTTATATTATAAGTATAATAATACCAACAATAATAGACATAATTAATCTACCTAGAGGCAGTGCTTCTTCACATTCATAATCAATCAAATCAATATTATTAGAAAATAATTTTGCTATCATATCTAGTATTTTATACGCGATTGGTAATGAAAAAAAGGCAAATAATATTGAAACATATACGGCTGTTTTAAATTTACATATATAAATATCAAAGAAACCTTTATTTTGTTCAAAATTATTATTTCTTTCAGGAGGTATATACAAAAAATCAGGTGTATTTTTTATTAAATTATTATTATAACTATTCATTTACATATATTCTACATAATAATATAATAAAAAATTATTACTTGGAGTAATTATATTTGTAGTTGGTTGAACTACATCCATTAAATTATTATTTGTATTGTTAATATCATTTAAATTATTATCATTGTTTATAAGAGTAGAAATAAATGATGTAAAATTAGATATCGTAGAAATATAAGATGATGTGTCATATGTTGATAACCAATCAGGAATATTACTATAAAAATCATTAGAACATAAAGCAAGTGATTTCATATAATTGCAACATAATATATATAAGTCGTCATTACACTCTTTAAACATTTTTATGCTTTCTCTACAGAAATCATGTATAAATGTTTCATCATTAATATTTTTTAAATATATATTACTTTCATCTACATTACTAGAAAAATCTCTAAATAATTTAATACATTTTAATAAATCATTTTTAGACATTTTTTTAAACCATTCTGGATTATTATAAAATCCTCTTCTTTCTATTTCTATAGATAAATCAGTATAAGCGTTCATATCTGTAGTCCATACACACTCTTTTTTTTTAATAATATTATAATATTCTATTTTCATATTTAATCTCCAAATAATTTTATCATCTAATATTTCACGCGTATAAGGATTATATGGTTCTACTTTATCATTCAAGCATTTTCTTACAAAATATTCAAATTCTACAATATTAAAAGCATATTTTCCTTTAATATCTTTAAAAGTAAATAACATATCTGGATGTATATTATTAATATTTTCAGTCGTAAATAAATCTTCTTCATTTAAAAGGTTACTATTAGAACTTTCTTGAATACATAATAATTTATATTTTACAATATTTTGAAAATATTTTAAAATATTTTTATTACACTTATTACTAAATTGATATGTATTATAATTTAGCAAATATATTTTTTTATATATAGTATTTTTACTATTTGTATCTGTAGAGTTATCAGTATTATTATCATAATCAAAATAGTTTTCATAAATATTATTTAATTTTGTAATTGGAAATATTTTAAGTAAATCAATAAATAGTATACTTAAAAAACTTTCACATTCTCTGTCATTATCATGTATATATTTGTATAATTTAAAAATATCATATAATTTTAACGCATACTTATCTTCAAATAAGTTATAAAATATTTTACATAAATGTTTCTTTTTAGAATGTATGTGATAACAGCAAAAATATGTGTTTTTTATCGTCTTCTTATTACATAATCTAAAACATTTTTTTTTCCTATATATACATCTTAATGTTTGCTCCATAAAATTTATAAAAGTAATTTATATCTAATTTAATATAATAATTTATATTTATATATACTAAGTTTGTTTTATTGTAAATATAATATGTTATTTTAATATATAAATAATGAAATATTGAGATAGTCGTGCCAAAATTAATCTTTTTATGCGTATAGATAAAAGTTAATGTGTTAATGTGTTAATTCGTTATATTAGCAGGTAAAAGAATACTAGCATTTACATAACTGTAATAATCATATAATTTATTTTTAAGAAGGACATATTTAGTACCATTTTTTAATATAACTTGTCCTCTATCTTTCTTTATATGTTGCCTATTTTTATATTGTAAAATTTTTTTATCAGCTTCTATATTATTTGTATATGATAATTCATTATTATCAACATTTATAGGCCAATTATAACATTTGTATCCATTTGATGTAGGTTTATTAACATCTGATTGTATAATACAATCAAATGATGATGCTTTTAACATCTTCAAAAATGAATTAATAAGGTTCTCTTTATTCTTTGCAATATTATATATGTGCTTATCTGTTGTAATCTCCTTATCTTTACTACGTAATGTAGGGTTATCGTTTAATTGTTTTTTAGTAAAATTCATTAAATATGTATAAACTTGTACATCTTGATCTTCAACAGGCAAATCCATATGACTTTTTGTTCGTACAGCCCTTCCAATAACCTGTTCTATTCTTACAGAGTTCCAGAAATATTCTGTAATTAAAACACGCCTTACATTTAACAAAGATATCCCTTCAGCACCTGATTGTGTGATCATCATAACTTTCACTATTTTTCCATATAATTGCTCTTTGTCTATGTCAATATCATTATCTTTTAATTGTTTTTGTATATTTTTTGGCAATGCTTTGCTATTACCATTAAATATATTCATAAGGATTTTAGTTTTCTCCCTGTCAGAATTAAAAATGACATATCTTTTATTGTCATATTTCTTATTAAATATGTCCATATCATCATCTATTGTATATATGTCTTTGTCATCAATGTTGATTTTAATAATATTTATCTCAGCATATCCTTGTCTATTTAAAACTTCCTTAAATATACCAATACCTTCAATAACGCGAAACTGCGAATATACTAGTACACTTCCAGGTGATGTATTAATATCTTCATACATTTGTGCAAATTTTGGACTACATACGCTTTGTAATTTATCAATATCTAGATATTCACTCTTAATCAATTTATCCATAGCATCTTCTAGTTGTTCACTATATGCTGCCGCAACATCTTTATTTAATTGCTTATTATCAAAATCACCAGACTGTGAACTATTATCGCTATCCGCATTTACTAATTCTTTTTTCATTAGCATTCTTAAATCTTGCGGAAATACACGATTAATTTCATCTGGGAACGCAAAATTACATATCATTCTACTAAATGCCCTATAAACAGACCCTAAATCATCATTTGTATTCCCCTTTTTGAAAAGTTTCTTTTTGTCATCCATTCTAATTTCTACCAAACGTACTTCTAAATATTTTTGTATTTGATGGTCTGCCATAAAAAGTTCTCGTGATATTGGAGGTAACATTCTAGGGTATAGTTCAGACCCAGTCATCCTGTAATAACTTATTGTTCCTAATATTCTTCTTTTGAATAAATCTTCATTTTTAATAGTACCATTTTTATCATCATCTATAAATAATTTATTAAACATAACCTTGTCAGAAGGCAAAGCTTCGTAATTAATAATTTTATTTTTAATAGATAATTTTACAATATCAGTTTTATTTAATACTTCAACAATATTTTTTACTATATTTTCTGAACTATTAGCCCAATTATCTTTTGTAATATTTGTATTATTATCATCAACTCTTTTAAAATCTTCTGGCAATAATGTTATTGACAAAATCTTTTCATTATAATTTATAGTATCTATATAAGTATATAATTTTTTAACTTGCAAATGTTCAATAATTGCTTTTAAATCAGGTATCTTTGATTTTTTTAATAGTTCAATATTATATTCTTTTATTGGCCCTCTCACAAGATTAATTAATGTTGCTATTTCAAAAGGTTGATTTATTATAGGTGTTCCAGAAAGTAATATTAATTTTGTTCCTTTAGCGTTCATTATATGATTATATATTGCTTTGGCCAATCTTGATCCGTTCACTATTCTACTTATAAAATTATGAATTTCATCTATAATTATAAATGTGTTGTCAAATGGTTTTGAACCTAATTCTTTTACCATCTTTGCGCTAAGACCATTATAATTTATAAAAGTATATCTGTTTCTAATTATATGATTAATTGTGTCATCAATCTTATCTTTTGCCTTCGCATCGGTATAACGTACTTTTTCTATTATAATCTCAGCTTCTTTAATATCATTTTTATATATAGGAACCCAAACTAACCCATCTTTTTTAACAAATTTATCTGATATCGCATATTTTGATAATTCACTCATCATTTCAGGCGATTTCTTATTTACCTTAATTTGTGTCCATGTTTTTTTAAGATTACGCCCAATATTTGATACTTTCAATAGCTCACTTTCATAATTTTGTGATAAAGATGCTGGTGTCATTATTATTATTTTTTTAAGATTAATATATCCCTCCGCAGCAGCAATGGATGCTATTGATTTACCAGACCCTAATTCATGATATAAAAGTACACCCCTATAAGGCCCATCAAACTGCATATAATCTTTAACAATCTTTTGTTGTCTTAGCAATTTTATATCATTATCATGTATATCACATGGGTCATCTGTTTTTTTACATGGTTTTTTTAATACAGCATCATCTTGTTTACTAGAATATTTTGAAGGATTGAATGTTTTATATATCTCATTATTATATCCTATACGATTTGGTAAAATCCAATTATTTGGTTTTACTATAATATCCATATCTTCTATTATAATAATTCAAATTAAAAAAATAAATTATAAATAATAAAATTGTTTATAATAATACATTCTTACATCCTTACATCCTTCTTAGTAATTATTGGTTCATGAAGTTGTGCTTTTTATAAAAGGTTCTAATATATTAACTGTGCGTTTCATACCAATTTGTATTGATAATTCTACAATTTGATCACATAATAATATAATTGCGATACCTATTATAAGAAGAATAGATATATTAAAAATAGCATTATAAATATAATTATTTCCGTTTGTATTTTTCTTTATTGACGTATCTTGCTTTGCTAAGTTATCACGGCTTTCATTTATATTTTCTGTTTTAAATCCTCCTGGTCCTGTATTTTCAGGAGGTATTACAGGGTCTAATACAGATGTTTTATTATAACCGCTACTATTTACATTACCATTATTAATTTTTTCTTCTATACTTTTTAAAAATTGTATAGCTTCTTCTGTGCTCTTTTTTTCTTCAGGTGTTAAATTATAACTGCTGTTATTTAATAGATTATTTCCATTATTAGGGATAATATTATTATTCGCATATTGCGAGGTGTCATTATTTGTATACGACTGCTTATTTGTTGTTGGCATATACGCATGTGAATTGTATTTAACTTCGTCATTAAGATTATTTATATTAAAATATTGCTCTAAATCCTCGTCGTAATAAGGCATTACATTATCACTAGAACCCTTTATATTATTATAGGAACTAGCTGAATAATTTAAACTTGTCATCGTTGAAGAAGGATTAGACGAAGGTAATTGGGCAGGTTGCAGAGATGTTGGTTTATCAGTATTATTCATATTATTCGGAAAAGTATTCATCATAAAACTATTATTATTATTAGCATTTGTATATACATTCATTGCGTCGTCATGTTCCTTTTTACATTCATTTGATACAGGTATATTATAATTAGGAGCTTGTAATGGGGAGCACGAACTACCTTGATTATTTGGATAATCTGTTAGTTTATTTGAATTTAATGATAATTTACTTGTTTCTACAAACGAAGGGCTTGTATTTGTAGAAACTACCATAGAACCGTTATTTTTATTAGGTTTTTGAACTGATTTTGGTTTTTTTTCAAAAGTATCTATATTATATGCTTCTTGTAATGTTGAATAATTCATTATTTATATACTTCTATTATACAAAATGAAAAGAAAAATTAAAATAAAAATATTTATATAATATAATTGTAAAGAAGAAAATATGGATAATATACATATTGAAGATATATTTAAAGGCATACTGACAGGATTTTTTGCTTCTTACTTAATAATACTAGGAATGCGTCCAGCCGCAATATATCCAGATAATATATTGGATATTATAGATAATCCTTGGATATTTCTAATCTTATTTATCATCAATTATTATATATTATATTGGGATTTTACGATAGGTTTATTATTATTTTTAACATTAATCGCATTAATACTTGATATAATAATATTTACTCATGGTGATTTTATAAAGGATATTCTAAATATAGTAGATACAAATTTATTTAGCATAAATAAACAAATTGAAGATAATAAAAATATAAAGGATAATACCCAAGAAACATATAAGGATATTAATGATATTATATTAGAACAATTAATACATTACAATAAATTACATGATAACTCCTATAATATTAAATCATACAATTCAGTTCTATAAAAATCTTCTCAAAAAATAGATTATGACATTTTCAATTATACCTGAAGGTATAGTAACATTAGAACCGTTATCAATTATTTTCTTAATACTTGTACAAATTGGTGGAAGATATCTTAAAATTGAACTAACACCAGCCCAACAAAAGATAATAAATAATGTAGTTATCCAGAGTATTATTTTGTTTGCTATTATTCTTATGGCAACTAAAAATATCGCAAATAGTTTAATTATAGTATGCTTTACGTATCTATGTATTAATATATTATTTAATGAAAATCATAAATATAATATTCTTTCTAAAAAATGGTTAATAGATGAAAATATTATATCAGGAAATGACTATAAATCTTTAAAAGATATATATATAAATAATATATCAAGAATTATATAATAAGTAAAAGTATATAATAATATAAATAATAAACAATATATATATAAAACAATATATTATTTATTAATGAAAAAATTAAATAACACAATTATGATTGATATGAAAGATGGAACTAATACAAATACTATTCTTGATAATATTTTTAGCAATGAAGACAATAGTTTATTCAGTAATGTATATAAAATACATGAATGGACCATGAGTGATTGGTTTATTAAAAAAGGTGTAACACAGAAGAAAGAAGATATATATATATATGTTGATTCTCTCCCAGACTATTTCAAAGCATATACAACAGAAAATGATAAATTTTTACGCATATGTATTAAACATAAAATTAAAACGAATAACCCTGATTACAAAAAGATTAAAAGTAGGTTCATTATTAAAAATATCAAATCTAGTTATAATAATGTAATTAAAGGTCTATCTTTAATTAAAATTATTAATTACATGGAAATATCTGATATCCCTAATACAAAACTTATAAATGTTAATCTAAATACTGAAATTAATATACATCTTCCATACAAAGATGGATTTGAAAATTATCTTGTAGATATATTTAATATTATAAATGAAAATTTTAAAACAAAACTAAATAATTTATAAAAAAGTTTTGGCTAGCTATATATAAAAAATGATTAATAATATATATATACTATACATATTTATAATAATGGCTAACAATAATGATAATTGTTTCAGTAATCTATCATATAGGTTAACAAAACTTATAAATAAAAAAGAAAAAAAAGATAATGGAATATATTTTACACCTCCAAATACAGTTGTTAAATGTCTAGATATATTATTACATATATTAAATTATGATGTTTTTAATAATATATTAGAACCTTCATGTGGTTCTTGCGAATTTATTGATAAACTTATTACGTATTATCCAAATGCGTCTATAACAGGCGTAGAATATAATAAAATAATATATGATAATATTAAAAATAATTATGATAATGTTAATAATGTTAATAATATTAATATATTCAATGACAATTTTTTGAAAACGCATTTTAATGAAAAGTTTGACTTAATAATAGGAAATCCACCATATTATGTTCTTAAAAAATCAGAAGTAGATCAGTATTATTATAATTATTTTGATGGTCGTCCAAATATATTTCTATTGTTTATTATTAAATCATTGTCATTATTAAATGATAATGGTGTATTATGCTTTATATTGCCTAAAAGTTTTTTAAATTGTTTATATTATAATAAAACAAGGGAATATATATATAATAATTTTCAAATATTATCAATAGAAGAATGTAATGATGTTTATATAGAAACTGATCAACAAACAATAATATTTATAATTAAAAAAAGCATTTCGAATGACAATGCGAATGACAAATATATATTAAAACATATGAGTGATAAATATACAATATTCTCTACACGCGAAGCTATAAAACGATTAAATGAGCTATATATTAACGCTACAACATTAAATGCTTTAAAATTTAAAGTATATGTTGGAAATATAGTGTGGAATGAAAATAAGTCATTACTAACAGATAATGAGCAAAAAACACGATTAATATATTCAACAGACATTAAAAATAATACATTAAGTATAAAAAAGTATACAAATACTGCTAAGAAAAACTATATAAATAGGGAAGGATATAAAGAACCTTTATTAGTCATTAATAGAGGTTATGGTGTAGGTAATTATAATTTTGAGTATTCTCTAATTAATTGTGAACATAGTGATGGTTTCTTTCACATAAAAGAATATTTAATTGAAAATCATTTAATTTGTATTAAGTATGAAGGAGACGAACAAGAGTATTCTGGTGATAGCAGTGATGATTATTTAATTAACAAATATATTCAAATATATAGGTCATTTAGCGATGAGAGAACTGTAGAGTTCATTAAATTATATTTTGGAAATAACGCAATTAATACTACTGAATTATCTAATATACTTCCTATATATTTATGAATATTTATGATATTTGAAATGCCGGAAAAGCGATACCATTGCCATTCTTCCATCTAAGCAATATTTTGATAGAATATCCTTCGCACGTGGTCGCGATAAATTTATTTTTATTTGTTGTATAACTAGTTATTTTATACTTATCCATATTAATTATTTGCTTATAAAACTTCCCTTTTTTATACAGCATATAAATTTTGTTATTCTGTGTATTACTTAAATACTCATTTAATTTTTCTATATTCAATTCTGTAATTGAAATAAAACTAATAATACTTTCCCTTGATAGCTTATTAGCAAGCTTATAGAATTCTATATCCTTTATATTACCAGTGTATTTACTACTTTTTTTACAACCTTTATCATATAAAGTTTTGTGATCTATCATACACGCTGGAGATGTGCTATTTATCTCTCGTAAATATATATTTTTATTGGGAACTATTAAATCATCGCGCGATGATGTTAATAATGGCAAGTAATTATCGTAATAAAATTCTTCATATGACCTTGACATATATTTACTAGGATTATATGGAGAAACAAATTGCGGAGCCTTATTTATATTATCTACATTAAACTTTAATTCAATTTTAAATTTTGATGCATCGTCACTAATTTCAAAATCATAATTAAATTTTCTTCCAGCACGATGTATCAAATTGATATTATTATTTATATTTAAATCATTATTAATATAATTAAAAACAGCAATTCTAATATTGTTCCATCTCCTTGAAAATTTGTAATATTCATTCAAATCAGTATTATTTACAATACATCCTATAATAGATTCTCGCTTCTTATTATTTATATCATTTGTTTTTTTTGGCGATACATTAAAAGTATTTATATCTTTATAGCATATATTATCATTATTATATGAGATAATAGGCAAATTTCTAATATTTTGTATATATTTTAGTAAGACATATTTCAAAATCATATTTGGTCGTGCTCTTGTTTGTATCGTCGTCGTATCGTTTTAATTTAATAAAACGTAATATGCGTATCAATACTGATTGTATTCTAGTTTATCATTTTTTATGTTTATAAGAAAATTATATAAAGATTAATCGTTAATATAGATTAGGAATAATAAAGAGCAAGAGCGCCTCAATATTTTATGCTGCTATAGCTCAGTTGGTTAGAGCACTCGGCTGTTAACCGAGTTGTCGCAGGTTCAATCCCTGCTAGCAGCGTTTTATTTTTATTTAATTATAATTAAATATAATTTTGTTATTTACTAATATATAAGTATATAGTAACTAATTATTATAATACTATGTTTGACATTGATGATGATATGAAAGATTTGCTTAAAAATATCAACCTTTGCTGTATAAAAATAAATGAGCAAAAAAATCTAAATTGCACCTTTACAAAACTAGATTTTCTTGAAAAAGAAGCATTTTATGAAAAGTTCCCAAATACAAATTTTTATGAAAGTAAGCAAAATTAATATATATTAATTGATATATATTAATTTTTTTATATCATTTATATCTTTTTTTAAGACATTTATTTCACTTTTTAAAGAAATATTTTCTTTTCTTAATTCTTTAATTGCTTCTACAAATACAGCTCCTAATCTTTCATAACATATTGTAAGATATTGCTCTCCACTTTTAGAAACATTTTTTTCATTAGATTTACACATATCAAATGGGGCAACTTTTACTATTTCAGGAATTACTTTTTTTACTTCTTGAGCGCTCAATCCTATTTCATTATCATATTCAAAACCTAATTGCAAGGCTTTTTCATTAGGAACATAATAGAAACCATTTAAACTATCAATAATATTAAGAGCGTCAGTAATATTCGATGTTAATGTTTTTAATCTACTATCTGAATAATATGAGCGAATATGACCTGAAGCACTTATATTTCCTTTAATTGTTAATCTTTCAGGAGGATAGGTGCTACTAGGTGAATCTAGATTATCTCCTATCAATAAATTACCTGCTTTAGTAAACTTTAATAATTTTTTTGTAACACCATCGCGTGATATAATATTAAATATCTCTTTTTCATTCAAATTTTCTCCTGGATTTACAGTATCATTATTATAAATTTCTAATCTATTTGTTCTACACAAAGTTGTTATATTCATATCTACAGATTCAAATATAGACGGAGTACTTAGATTTATTTTCCAAACATTTTGTCTTTGTGCAGCATCATATATGTTAAGAGCAGTACTTTTTATTAATATTGATTGACCATCTTTTAAAATATTAGATGTAATTAAATCTAGATCCTTTATATACTCAAAAGCAGTTTTCCTAGATTCTGTTGTAGCTTTTTCTAGCAAACTCTTTTCTAGATTTTCGCCATTTAATGTATAGTTGCTTGAATTAATATTAGATGAATTAATTGTACCTCTTACATCTAGATCATATTTTGGATCTATTATATTAATACCAACATAAGATTGTTGATCAGGATAAGTATTATATCTAAATAGTGAAGGAAAATGTATTTTGCTTATGTTGGTAGGTGTGCCGCTTACAGTTGTCCATGTATTTACTTGCGCTTTTAATTTTAAAAAACCATTAGGATCTACTTCGAAATCTTGAGGGAGTATTTTTATTAAACCATGTGCTGTAGTACTACCAAATCCTATTCCTACATCTGAAAAATCTAAAGTTCTTAGGGCTCCATTAGTATTTACCTTGATGTTATTGTTTTTTATTTCTAATTCGACTATTTTTAATGTTCTGTTTTCAAATTTAAAGTCATCTGTTGTTTGAACATCAATATCATCATTGCCAAATAAAACAAGACCTTTATTGAAAGAACCTTTGCCGGTTCCTCCTCTCGCTACAATTACAGCACCATCTTTTATTACACTAGCTGACACTTGACATGTCAACTTTTCTCCATCAAAAACTAAATTTGGTGATTGTCTAATACTAACTACACTATTTTGAACTGTACCATATAAAAGTTGATTATGAATTAATGTATTTAATCCAGTTCCACCCTGAGATATAGGAATTGTTCCTGAACTAATATTATTAGCATTTAAATTATTAATATTAGTTCCATCTCCATATATTTTATTAGCTCTTAAAGAACCATTTATATCTAATAAATAGTCGTTTTGTATAGGAGGTTTAGTATTATCATCTTTATTAATATATACTTGGCCAAATAAAGATGTTTTTCCATATATTTCAACAATATTATTACTATAATTATTGGTATTATTTAATTTAATAATATTACTAGTATTATGATAACTACCTCCAATAATATTAGATGTAATTATATTCTCTTTAATATATATATTTTTATCAACATATATATTATCTTTAATATATATATTACATGAAAAATATGAATATCCATCAACATATAAATTACTATTAATATGAGTAATTCCATTAATGTCTAATAAATAATTAGTACTAGGAAATTCATTATTAATACCAATATGCTTATCATTAGTAATAGTTAGATAACTAATATCATTTGAAGTAATAAGATAACTTGAATTGCTTCCATATTTTATTTGATATTTATTATTAAAGGTATTAATATTCCAACCCATTATTATAAACTCTATATATATATTTTGTTATTATTTTTTTAAGTAAAAAAAATGATTTTTATCAGTTATTTATATAAAAATAAAGAGCATTTATTATAAATAAATGCGTCAACAATTATTTACTTCTCATGATAAATATCATATTCATAAAATACTTGGATTTGGATGCTTATTCAATTACTTCTTACGTATATACTGGTTAATAGCACATAGAAACATGTATTTATATGCTGATTATATAAGTTCGCAAATCATACCAGTTGTTCATTTAACACTTTCGCTATCATCATTTATATTTCATGTGCCACATATCAGATTAAACTCAAAAATAATAATTTGGAAAGAATTACAATTACATAATATAATTTTCACATCACGGTCCTCTATTATTATGGCATATAGTTTAATATGTATTAATTATAATATTAATAGAAATAGCAAGTATTATTATTTATATCATCTAGGTAAATTTTTATTAATTATATTACATCATCTTTTCGCTGATTATATTACAGCAAAATATAATAATAATGATAAAACAACAACACGTGATATAAATTGGGAAAAAATTGAAGATAATGTTAAAATAATTCTTAAAAAATATTATGCTATATGTCAAATATTTGCTATCAATGCTTTGTTATTAACTGATAATGATAAATTTGGTTTTGGTATAATAGAATCTTCATTTTTAATAATGTTTCCTATACAATTATCTACATTTTTAATGACGCTTGTAAGAAAAGGTATTATTTCTAATATTAGTTGGCATATTTTCTATGCCTTATCATTGTTATCGCCGTTTATTATTACAATTAATAATGGTAAAAACGAAGTAAACGAAGTAAACGAAGTAAACGAAGTAAACGAAGTAGATGTTGCTAAAATATATTTGACTATTTTATATGTTGTATTTAGATTACAATTTAATATGAATAAATATTATTTAATGTCGCATGTTTTTATATTGAATATGTATGTTCAATATAAAAAAGGTAATATTATGATACCATTACTATATTAAATATATTTAGAGTTTTTTACATAAAAACTCTTTAAAATCTCTATATTTATATGGCAAATATGTATTGTCTTCTGTATCAATATAATCAAATTCCCAGCCATTATCTAATAATTCTTCGTGTTCTTGTATTCTTTTAGTAATTCTCTTATCATCAAGAATATATTCATTATTATATTCTTGATGTGAGAAATTTTTTACTTTATTTTTTATAAATTCAATATCCCCAAAAAATGAAAGATGCCATCCGCCATTTTTAATAACTGGAAGTGTACGTGTACCGTCGCTTCTTACACGTTCAGGATTAGAATTATAATGGTTTTGATAATAATAATAATTAATTATTTTAGGATGTTTCCATTTATCTTTCATTTTACAGTATAAATTATAATAATATAAATCATATTCCAAAATATAAGCACCATTAATTAAATTATTATTTTTAACATGTAGCAAAGTTTTTGAGTCAGGAATTTCATCTACATCTGTAATTATGATAATGTCATCGTTTTTTAAATTTAACTGAATTATTCCATCGTCTATACATCTTCGCTGATGATGCTCTATATCCCATGGGTCTGTTGATACAGGTATATTATCTTTTACTATTATATGAATTATTTTATCTAGAAATTTTGAGAATCTTTCCTTATTATTTTCAAAGTATAACTCTTTATCATTTCTTACAAATGTTTTTATTGATTCAACTAAAACAAAATGATCTACAACATCATATAATTCATTAAGTCTTAATTCTAACATATCTAATTCATTATAAAAAATAAAACAATCAATTATTTTCATTTATTTATTTATTATATTTATTTATTTATATAATTATCTTAGCGATCAAAAGTTTTAGCACTGATTTGCGAATAATAATACAAATAAGTTAATAAATATCTACTTTTATCTATATCACCTAGTTTATCTGTATTTAATTTAAAACCATTATTAATAGCAAACTCAAAAAGATTTTTAAATAATTCTAGATCATCCTCTAAATTATTAGAAGGATTTGCGAATATATTAAGTATTTTATAATTTTCTGGTGATAATCTTCTTATCAAGCATATATAATTCAAATTATAAGTATCGTTATATACACCAATAATAATTGTAGGATTAATGAAACGATTTTTGCTTAACCACAAAGTATCTTCTATTATTTTAGGTTGACTTTGCTTATTTTCATTAGACCATTTATAAAAGGAAGTATATACATTATTATAATTTAATTCGCTAATATTTGAACCTTTATTATTAAAGCGAAGAACTGGTATGTTGAACGAATAACAATTTAAAATATTTATTAATATTAAAAAAAATTTAATACTAGTATTCATAATAATATATAATATTTAAAATATTTAAATTATTAAATGTTATTATGTATATTATACATATAATATTTATATGTTTATTTGTTTATAAATTTAAATATAAAAAATATATAATATACATAACTTATCTCATACGCAACTATTATAATTGTGTACCGCATCACATTACTTAATTAAATATATATATTTAATTATTATTCATTATTATTATCGTTATCATTATCATTATCATAGTCATCATCATCAATGGTAATATATGAATTTATTTCATCAATATCTTCTTCATTGTCATCTCCTGTATAAATATGTATTTTTTTATATTTACAGATAATATCATTGAAATACTTGTCATCGTCTTCATCGTCATAATTGTCATGGTCATCTCCTGTATAAACAAATTTTTGTTTATACTCGTATCCGTTTCTCTCAAAGTCAGATTCCATCATCCATCTAGGAGTAAATGAAAACATTGCTCTTAGCTTGGCTTTAATTAATTAAATAAAGCTAATATTATCAGTTTTTATTTTTAAATTTTAATTATATAACATATTTATTCTCAATATAATTAGGGCATTTTTATTTTTATTTTTATAATATAGATATAGATATGTTTAATTTATCAACACAAGCAAGCACATATTTTATTTTAATATGCTTAACAAGCCTTATTAATTTAATATGTTTTTCTGTAATGATTGGCATGTGGGGATTTGTTTATTATTTAATATATTGTATAGTTACATTACCTATTGTTCTTTTGTGGATGTATAATATTGATTGCTTGACAACCGGAAATTGTCAAATTTGGAGTTGGGTTATTACTGTTTTAACCTTGATATCTGTTCTTATTACAACAATATTAGTTGTGGCTCTATCAATAAACCCACCAACTGGATTCTCAATTATTCAAAGTGGAATAATAACTAAACTTATTGATGATACGTAAAATCTCAATAAAAATTGATATATATTATTAAGCATATAATCATAATGAAAATGCCAAGATGTAGTCACGAAAGTTATAAATTTAATATTATTGATAAAGAAGAACCAAATTATTACAATAGAGAAATATCAACATTCTATAATTATGATGGAGACAATTCAACATACATATTTTTTATTAGCGATAGACGAAATATATACATTGAAACCAAATATGGGTCAATTATAATACCCTATTGTGATATTCAAAAATATACTAAATTAAATATTTATTATATCATTTCATTACAATTAACTGCTAAACAATCCAAAATATATTATTGTAAAATAGGATATAAGGGAGTATACAAAGAAAAAAGATACTGGTATATTTTAACTAATATATCTTGGAAATATGCATGTTTATCATATGGTGATTATTGCTATTTTAAAGAGAGTCCGACGACTGTCAATATAAATACATGCTCAACTATTGATGCAATTAATAGATTTTGTTCTATATTTAATAATATAGAACAAAACCCTTACAAAATTAGTAATTGGTTAATAAATTACGAGATAAATAAAATATCAACTTTAATATATGAAAATGAATTAACGATAAATAGGGAGAAGCAAGTTAATTATATGTTAGAAATAATTACAAAACATTTTAATATTAATGATGATATTAAGATTAAGATACTTTATCAATATTATCAATTATATATTATATAATAATAATTTACTATTATATAATATAAGTAATGCCAAATACATTCATCTTTTTCTTAATCTTATATGTTGAAATTACAACCTCATATATTAAAAGTATATCTTTATTGCCACTATATACCCCTTTAACTAACAAATTACAATCTAGTAAATTAACCAAGATGTCTCTTAGAATGGATAAATATATAAATACAAATTTCACAAATATTATTAAAACTTCTGATTTTACAAACCTTGTTGATAAAGAAGGATTACAAAATTTACCTTCAACAAGCGACCAAATAAATATATCATCAATATACCTAAATTTAGATAAGGTAAAAGGAGTATATTTTTCTAAGAATGTCAATAATATTATTTTCACATTCCCTGATAATTTATCTGAACTATACTATTATGATGTGAATAGTAATGAAATTAACGGAACAAAATATAAAATAGCAAATAATACGCGTATAAATATGAAAAATCTTAAAAAATTTGTTCTTCAAAATTTTAACAATAATATTGATGGTATTTTATTTTAAAAATATATATAATTATTAGAATAAAAATGAATGACAAAATAGAACTAGACCAATTATTTGCTGAATGCGTAGGAACATATGTTTTCTTTATGTGTATATTACAAACTTCTGACCCACTCCCTATTGCGATTGGTTTATTAGCAGCTGTTTATATGTTTGGAAAAGTTTCAGGAGGTTTTTTCAATTCAACATTAAGTTTGATAATGTATCTTAAAGGCACAATAGGAATTACAAGATTATTTGCTTATATATTTGCGCAAATAATAGGCGGTATTCTCGCATTAGCAACATGGAAAATAATAAATAATAAATAATAATTAAATACTATATAATAATTAAATAATATATAATAATTAAATACTATATAATAATTAAATAATAAATAATAATTAAATACTATATAATAATTAAATAATATATAATATATAATATGAATAATTTATATACATCCATAGATATTAAAGGAGGTTTAGGAAATCAATTATTTCAAATTGCTTATATAATATATTTTTTGCGTTTATCAAAAAAAAATAAAATTAAAAGAAAGTTAGTATTTCAATATGAAGAAAATACTTGTAGTTATAGTTCTTCCATTGAAATACATAGAAAAACTTATTGGAATACGTTATTTAAAGGATTGTTTCGCGTTTTAACTGCTAGCGAGTTTAAAAACATACAATTAAATATTTTAGATAATGAAATAATAACCCCTCATAAATATTATGATCCTCCTTATGATGTAAAATATAATGTTTTATTTATGGGAAATTATCAAACATTCAAAAATATTGACGATACTTTACGAGAGAAGATGATTAGTATTGTTTATAGTAATGATGATATTATGTATTCGGCATATTATAAATATAGAGACATTTTAGATTACTTTGGAAATAATACAAAAGACGATGACATGATATCATTACATATACGAAGAGAAGATTATTTATCCCTTTCAAATTATAACTATAATTTAGAAATGAGTTATTATAAGGATGCAATTAAAATAGCAAACAAAAAAAATATAGTTGTGTTTTCAGATGATATTGAATGGTGTATTAATAATTTTAATGATTATGTTAATAGAGAAAATGAATATAATGTTTATTTTGTTTCAGATAAAATATTTAAAGATACCGAGTTAAATATTAAAGATGATATTGAATTCATATTAATGTCCATGTTTAAAAATAATATAATAGCAAATTCTTATTTTAGCTTGTGGGCGTCATTTATTAGTTATTATAAAACAAAGATAGTTATTGCGCCTAAGCGATGGTATTCATGTGATAGCAAATGTAAAGAATATGATGAATTATATCATAAATATATTACACATATTATATAAACATTTTGAGAAATCAATATATATTAATGGAGGTTAACATTAATAATTTAATAAGTGAAAACATTATATTGAAAAATCAAATTGATTTTTTAATGAACTGTATTACTAATCAAATGAGGAATTTAGAATTATTATGTGAATGTAGTAAAAACGATTTAATACACAAAGATTTTTTAAAACCATTTTATAAAAAAAGTTATAAATATAATATTTATATATCATAAATTATATAAAATGATACAACCTATATTAATTATATAGGTTTAAACATATTAATAATGGCTATGGCTTCTACGATAACAATTGATTTGTATTTTACGCATATTAATATAAATCCGTCGGCAATAAATGCGATGGTATGTAAAAATTGGTATACTAATATAATTAGTATATTAAAAAAAAAAAAACAAACATTCTATGAATTACAAATATATAATCTCATAGTTAATAAATACAGTAATTATCCTCCGTATAGAGTATATAATATTAGAAGAAGAATAGATTTTACTGAAAATAAGGGTAAATATTGTGAGAATATTCATAACATATATAATATTGCTTATGATAATATGATTACACAAATGTTTAATTATCTGAAAGAAGATAGTGTCGTGTTTTTGAATATCAAGGAAAGCATGATATTATATTATAATAAATATTTTGATATATATATTAAACATAGCAATCATCTTATATTGAGCTATGATCATATTGATGAAAATATTGCGAATGAATACAAGGAAATATTAAGAAGACATTATAATTATACTATTATAAACTAACAACATATTATAATAATTATTATATATTATATATTATATATTATATAAATTTGTTCTATTTTTTAAAAAATATTATAAAAAATGATTAATATTCTATCTTTTATTCTATCAACCAAAAATGCTTACAAGCACTGTGTCTGACATCGCTATTAACTACACCACCGCCAAACATGCTATCAAATTTGATATTACGTTTGGTGAAGGAAAAGAAGATGCTGATGGAATCAGCGAAAAGGAAAGGAAGAATTTTACTAATAATTATGATATTGAAGTATTTGAGTCAGGAGAAGGAGATGATTATGCGAAGGGGTATCGTGTCATAACCAATGAAGGTCCTCTTGTTATTAAACTAGAAAATATTAGTATTAAAAATGAAAATTCAAAATATGATTACGCAATTGGTTTTGCGCTAGATAATGAAGCACCTGAGTATTATTTAAATTATTCAACAGTTCCTATTAATATTAAACGCGATGGAACAATGTGGACTATCCCTGCTAATAATGGATTGGGCTATAACTTTGACCAAAATCCAAATGCTAAGTATCAATGGTTGACAAAGAAAGCATTGGATGAAGGATACATTCCCACAGAGGAAGAATTAAAACTCGGGATGGAAGAAACTTCTCAAAATACAGGGTTGATTTATTTGACGTTTATGGTGTTTCGTAAGTTAAAACAAGAACCAGTTACTCGTAGTACTACACGCAGTGGTGATGGGACACGTAGTGGTGATGGGACACGCAGTGGTGATGGGACACGTAGTGGTGATGGGACACGTAGTAGTTCAGCAGCAAGATTTGGATATGGAAATGAAGCAAGTTCGGCGTCTGTTAAATCAGAGTTTGAGTATGCTACTGAAACAGAAAAATATGTGCTTCCTATTCGTCTTAGAATTTCTGACGAATCGGCAATTAGTAATATTAATTGTTCTCGACATCTCGAAGGAGCAAATCTCAATGCTCTCCGTCGCCAGACGATGACTGTACCTTTCTAAGAATAATGATTAATAATGAATAATAATGATTAATAATGAATAATAATGAATAGTAGTTTAGTATCTATTATGTGTTTTTTATATTTCATATTTCAAAAGACATATTAAAGATATCAACAATCAACCTTGACAGTCATTACAGGACTTAAAAATCCCGTATCTTTAAAAACAATTCGGTAATGAAAATGGCGCTCTAATAATTGAGTGAATACTTTTTTAACTTTGTATCTATCTGGGCAGAAAATACGAACTTCTGCTTTACCATTCTTAACTTTGGTAACACCAACATTATTATAATTTTTATATGCTTCATAAGGGTCTTCAATAATTTTATCTGTTTTATTCGCAGCCCAATAAATAATTTTGGTTCCATCTTCATAATCATTCATATCTATTGAATATGATATATTAGCACCATTAGGTATTTTTTCTTCAGCAATTAAAGTATTTGGTAAATGCGCCAACCCTAAAAATGGCAAGAAAGTTTCCTTTTTCATTATAAGAACAACCACCGCAGCAATAATAAAAATTACAAAAATACGAAGGAAAATATTATAATTATCATTAAGTAATATATATAGAGAGCTAATTATAGAATATAATAATATTAAAGTAATAGTTGCCATATGTATATAAATTTCATTAAAAAATATTTTGTTCATTAATTGCTATTATATATTAAATTATTAATCTAATATATAAAAAGAATAAAAATAATTTATACTATTATCAATCTAATTAATAATAATATTATCTAGAAATATATATTTCGTCTGCAATTCCTAAACGTATACATTCATCCGCATTCAATTCTAAATCTTTAACAAGAATTTCTTTTAAATATTTTTTAGTTATCTTTGTCTTATCTAAATAAATTTGATTAATATGATCTTGGATTTTAAGACAATTTTTATAAGTATCATCCAAATAAGCTAATTTACCCCAACAGCCTGAACGTAATTCATGGATTAGAACATATGAATTATTACATATATATCTCTTATTACCATGAATACTAATAATAGTTCCTGCGGATGATACATTACTATCTATAACTGTGTTGACAGGAATACTTAAACTTTCAAAGCAATCAATAATTGAAAATGCTGAGTAAATACAACCGCCATTCGTAGTAATATGAAGATATATTTCAGGTTTAATACTAGATGGCATACTAATATTTTCAATTTTTAATTTGATTTCAAGTGTTCTCAAATATTTACATAGTGTGAATGCTGATTTAGGTGTAATATCAGAAGAAAAGTATAAATGATTATTAATGATGTAAATATTATCATCAGCCTGTTCTTTTTCTTCTAGCTCTTCATCTTCACTTGACCTCTTCCTTTTTTTGAAATTATACATGACTTTGTGATCCATATTATATATTATTTAATATTAATTATATAATATATATAATAAAATCTTATATAATATTAATTACGAACTTATTTTTATCTATATCTTATAGAAGTTATGAAAAATTATATATTAATTATATCTATTCTAACAATTATAATCGTTTTTATTGCGATATATCTAAGTGATTATATTAAGAATATATATTTTAATAATAGCATATTAGATTTTAAAGAGGCTTTTTCAATAATATCAAAATATCATGAAAATTACGAAAACAGGAGTGAACTTACTAGTAAATATGAGGAACTTTTAAATTCTAGAAAAGTTAATTTTTTTAATACAACTAATACTAATTATGCTTCCGCGCAAGAATTAAGTTTAAACACAGAAACAGAAAAATTTAAAAAAAGAATGTATGATATGTATGAAACAATCAACGACCCTATAAGTGATGAATTTTTACCATATACCACAAAAAACTATAAAGAAGATCCAGTCGCAATATCAAATAATAATATTAATGAATATTCTATAATAAATGTATATAAAAATCTTTTAGATAGACAGCCTACAGATAAAGAATTAAATAAGAACTTACAAGACTTTTATGAAAATGATATAAATGAGGATATTCTAAAATTAAGAATATACAATTCGTCTGAATACAAAATAATAACAAATATGCAAAGTAATGATATTAAACCAGAATTAATAACAAATATATCAAAAGATCAGCTAAAAGAAAAAATAAAGCAATTTTATAAAGACCAACATAATACTGAATTAGTAAATACTATACTATTAGATATTTTAATAAAATGCTATATACATTTACAATTTAACGATTATTTATTTAAAGCAATGTTAATGCACGATAAATACATACAATTTGAAAATAATCTTAGGGACGAATATATATTAAACGATGAAAAGATATTAGACATATTTAATAAAAACTTCATATTGTATGAATTGAGACTTATAGCAAATGAATTAAAAAGACAGGATATACTTAAAAGAAGAGCATATACAATCCCAGTATCTTTGTATAAAAATGGACAAAGTGAATTAAATAGTTCAAATATAAATATAGATACTGAAAAACATATTTCAGATATTGTAAAAGATGGCAATAGCATATTTAATGTCAATATAATGCTGAGTGATAAAAAAGAAGACACGTGCACACCATATTTAAGAGATAATACATGTTTGACACCAAATGATGAATGTGGTTCTGAAACAATAAATCAAACTTATTACTCTCATGATGAAAAAAATAACAAATATAATCCTCAAAATAATATAAATACATCTAATATGTCATTTAATAGACCCCTTACTTTCAATAATACATCTAACGCATCACTAAATAGATTTAATACACTAAATACATCTAATATTTCCTATAATAATATACTACAAGGTGCTATTAATAATGATTTTTATAATCAATATAATGGACAACAACCTCAACAACAGCAACAACAACCTCAACAACAACCTCAACAACAATGTCAACAATGTCAGCAAAGGCAACAATGTCAACAAAGACCACCGTGTCAACAATCCGGAAGGATATATAATCCAATTGAATATAAGCAACATTATAGGGGTGATATGAGATATAGACCTAATGTATGCTCTTATGGAACTAAACAAGTAGTTCAGCCTGTATTTTTAAACTCACCTATATTATTTCATGGTACTGATTTAAAAGAGGCAGCAGAAAATACGCAAGTTGGTAGCATAATGCCAAAGTTTAATTATTATGAATATGAAGATATAGTTAAATAATATCTTAATATATATTAGGATATTTATAATATAATGGCAATTGGAGGAGAGGAAAAGCTACAAAAACTATATAACAATTTATATGAAAAATTAAATGAATATGACAATTTTAAAATAATGCAACAAACAGCAGGAAATATAAAAGTATATACAGGTCCTAAAAAAGGTAAATTTATAATTAATAAGCATGGGAAGAAGGTCTATATAGATCGTAAAACTTTAAACAACAGTGTTCCTTATAAGAAAGCTAATAAATGATCTTTTTATTAACTTTTAATTTTAACTTCTATTATATTATTAAGAAGATATGAATAATTCAAATTCTGAATATAAGATTGATAAGATTATTAAGGAGATTGAAGAAAAAAAGTTAAAAAATGTTTATAATGAATATAATGATGTAATCAATTTAATATCAAAATTTATTATTAAAAAGAAGCTCATATTATATGGCGGTTTTGTTATAAATCTTATTTTGCCTAAAAAATTAAGATTTTACAAAGATTATACAATTAATGATTTTGATTGTTTATCAAAGAACCCTTTAAATGATTCTATTGAACTCGCACAGATAATTAAGAAGAAGGGATATACTTATATTAAGATAAAAAAAGCAAAGCATCAAGGAACATATAGAGTTTATGTATATGGTAAACAAATATTTGATATTAGTATTATAAAATCAAATATATATGATAATCTATTAAAATATAGTAAAAAAGAAAAAAAAAATTTAAAGCATTACAAAGATAAATATAATATAATACCATTGCCTATAATAAAGAAAAATTTATATTATGAATTATCACGCCCTGAACAGTCAGGGTATAGATGGGAAAAAATTTATGAACGATTAAATATAATAAATACAACATATCCAATTCAAACATTAAATATTGAATATAAATGTATTAAAATACCGAGCATATATCAAAATTTAACAGATAGTATTTTACAATACATAAAAAAATCTAAGAATCCCATCATAGATAGTTTTGCTTTAAAATTGTACAAAAAATCAAATGTTAATTGCTGTAACCGGATTAATGAACAGTCTAAGTTTATTACTATATTATCAGTTGACTACGAGAAAACTAAAATTGACATAATAAATATTATTAAAAAAAGCAAAATAAGTAATTATAATATTGATATTAATAATCGTATTGACACTGATGATACTTTATATACATATTATGATATTAATATTATTGATAATAATACTAATACAATATTTAATTTAATAAATATTATAAATGTTAAAAATGAATGTTTTTCTATTAACAATACTAATAATAATTTAAATAATTATACATTAGGAAGTTTAGATACAATATTATATTTTTTGTATACCACATATATATATAATACAATATATACAAATGACCATGTGATAGCGAATGAAAAATTATATTATATAAATGAATATGAAAAATATATTATTGAAAATATAAATAATAATATTTTAAAGAGGTTAAAAAGCAACTGTTATGGTAAAATTAATTACGATGATGAAATTAAAGAAATATGGAAAAAGAAATTAACATTGAAGTATATATCTTAATTAATTATTTTTTTTATCTAAACTGTTATTTACATTATCAATATTATCTGTAATGTAAGAATTAATAGTTTCTTCAGGTTCATCAGGTTCTTCAGCATCTTCTGGTTCATCATCATTTTCTGGTTCATCAGGTTCATCAGGTTCATCATCATTTTCTGGTTCCTTCGCATCTTCTGGTTCATCAGGTTCATCATCATTTTCTGGTTCATTAGTATATTCAGGTTCCACCTCATTTTCTGGTTCATTAGCAACTTCTGTTTCTGTATATTTAATATTTTCATTATCATTATAATCAATAATTATAAATCCACCATCATCTAAAAATATATTCTCTTTGTCACTTAGAGAATATATTAGTTGTATCATCCTATTTTGCTTAATTGTTTTCAAACATAAATTATTATTATTTAGTATATTTTTAAAAGATGTAATAGATAATGAAAGAATAACATCATCATAGTATGGGACAAATGAATTAAAACATAAATAAAAATTAGCAAGCGTATTATAATAAATTGCTCTAAAATTATTAAAAATATTCAATTTCATTATTAAGTTATTTTAATATAATATATTAAGTTATTTTTATATATTATACTCTATTTTTAATAACATAAACACAAAATGATAAATTAAAATTAATCAAATCGGAAGTGCTAAAAAGTTCAAACGCTTTATTTTTAATTTGAATATTAAATCTTTTAAGATTTTGTTCTGGTGGATTTAATATATATACAGAGGGGTCAGACCAATCAAAAGAAGCTTGATTATATGATATATCAGAATATTGATCACTAGAACTAGAATATGGAATTAAATCAAAATAATTAAAAGGATGAAAAATAATATTAGAACTATTTGTCCCAGTATTAGACACAGTACCTGTTATTATATTTTTGGTTGTATTAGGAGTTATTTCTGTAAATATTTTATATGATACTGACCTATCATAATCATTAATAGCTATATATATAGGGTCAAATTTATTATATGTTGACAATGCGACACTGGTTTTGACAGATGCTCTAATCATTTTAATATAAATTACATTTTTTAGTGGTTCAGCAAGATTTATATAATAATCTGTCTTACCTGAAGTAAATTCCAAACAATTTGTACTATTTAAATTAATAACAATCTTATCATATTTAAAAGTATTATTTAAATCAACACTCATGAATATTATCTTATAATTAATATATATATTAATTATTTAATAATCATCACATAAACATCAAAAAAATATATAAAGATTTTATTATATATATAACTATAGAAATATATATCAAGAATGGTTAATACAGATGAAATTGCGGCAGGGTTTGATATCGGTACAACAACTAGTTGCGCAGCAGTATGGCTGAATGACAGAGTTGAAATTATTCCTGATGGGCAAACTGGTTCGCGCATTATTCCTTCATATGTTTCATTTTCAGACGAAGAGAAACTTGTTGGAGATGCCGCAAAAAATCAATCAACAATGAATCCTAAAAATACTGTTTATGATGCCAAACGTCTTATTGGTAGAAAATTTAATGATGCTGTTGTTCAGGAAGATATTAAACTATGGTCATTTAATGTTACAGGCGATAGTAATAATAAACCTTTAATCAACGTTAAATATAAGAAGGAGGATAAGCAATTTCATCCTGAAGAAATCTCCGCAATGGTTATCCAGCGACTTAAAGAAACCACCGAATCTTTTCTAGGTCATCCGCTTAAAAAAGTTGTAATTACAGTTCCTGCGTATTTTAACGATTCGCAAAGACAGGCAACAAAGGATGCTGGAGCAATCGCTGGTCTTGAAGTACTGCGTATTATTAATGAGCCTACCGCAGCTGCGATTGCCTATGGTCTTGATAAAACCGATGATAAACAAGAAAGGAATATTCTTGTATTTGATTGTGGAGGAGGTACTCATGATGTTTCTATTCTAACTCTTGATGGTGGTATTTTTGAAGTGAAAGCTACCGGCGGAGATACTCATCTTGGTGGTTCTGATATTGATAATCTTATTGTAGAATGGTTGTGTGAAGATATTAAGAAGAGAATGAAGAAGGATGTTCGTGAAAATGCTCGTGCTCTTAAACGTCTAAATATTGCGGCTGAAAAGGCCAAGAAAACACTTTCAGCTTCAACTACTACTACTATTGAAGTTGAATCATTACTTGATGGTGTTGATTATAATACTTCACTAACACGTGCCAAGTTTGAACAACTTGCGGACAAGGTATTTACAAGAACTCTTGAACCTCTTGATAGACTTCTTAAAGATGCTAAAATGTCAAAAGGTGATATTCATGAAATTGTTCTTGTAGGTGGAACAACACGTATTCCTCGTGTTCAAGAATTGCTATCTAATTATTTTAATGGAAAGCAATTAAATAAGTCTCTAAATCCTGATGAAGCAATTGCTTATGGTGCAGCGGTTCAAGCATCTATCCTTACAGGTCAAGGAAACTCTAAAACAAGTGAGTTGCTATTGCTTGATGTAGCACCTCTTTCTCTTGGTATTGAAACAGCAGGTGGTGTAATGACTAAAATTATTGAGCGTAATACAACTATCCCTACAAAGAAATCACAGACTTTCTCAACATATTCGGATAATCAACCAGGTGTTGATATTAAAATTTATGAAGGTGAAAGAGGCTTCACAAAGGATAATAATTTGCTAGGAAGTTTTCATCTTGATGGTATTCCTCCAATGCCACGAGGTCAACCACAAATTGAAGTTTCATTTGATGTTGACGCAAATGGCATTATGAATATTTCGGCTGAAGAGAAGACAACCAAGAAAACCAATAACATTACTATCACAAATGATAAAGGGCGTTTGTCAAAAGAACAAATTGAAGAAATGATTAAAAAAGCAGAGGAATATAAAGATGCTGATAATAAATTGAAAGAAAAGATTGAGGCTAAAAATGGTCTAGAAAATTATTTGTATAATCTTAAGAATTCTATGACAAAGCGCGATGATTCACCAGCAATTCTTGATGAAATTAAAACTGAACTTGATCCAATTATTGAAGAAGGGATTAAATGGTTGGAAAATAATGATAAGGAAGAAACTGATGTTTATAAGGAAAAACAAAAAGAACTAGAAGCAAAAGTAAATCCACTTATGCAAAAACTTTATAGTCAAGGAGTACCTCCTTCAGGTGTAGATATTCCACAATCTCAATCGCCACCTGATGATATTAATATTAAATCATCAAATGAAGATGAAGTTGATTAAATGATAATTATTTATTTAATTTTGATAACATAAGAGGTACAGCCATCAAAAAAAGTAATATTGTAATACATATTAATGATGCTAATACAATATTATATATATAATATACCTCGCGTTTAATATCTTCACTACATTCACAATTTATTTCTTTTAGTCTATTAATAAATATTATAGATATAATAATATTTATTAATCCAATAATAGTTACAAATCCTGCGAATAATCTATATAAGCTAAAAAGGCTATTTGTAATATCGCTATATGCTAGATTGTTAAAATATAAATATACATTTATTAATAATGTTATACATATTACAGGTATAATGAGGAGTAAATAATATTTTATATACAGTCTCATCCAATTATTACTACATTTACAATCAATATTTTCTAATTTAAATATCCACATAATAGCAAAAATATTAATTATTAATCCTAATACTCCACCAATTATAGGAAATAATGTTACAGATTTTAATTGATTTTGAGAATTTGTTAATTGACTTTGGGCATTTTTTAGATTAGAAGATTTTGATTTTGATATCTTTTTATTTTTTGTTGGCATTTCTATTTATATTCTAGATATAAAAAATTAAGAGTATGTTATATAAAAATATATAAATATAATTATATATAATGCAAGGAATAGAAAATAGAGGTTCTACATGTGCTATTAATAGTTTAATTCAAATTATATCTAGAAATGATATTTTGCGTAATATAATTTTAAATAATGATTTTGCGGATAATACTATATCATCTCAGCTAAAAGAAATTATTGATCTTATGTTTGTAAAGAATAATTCAATTGTTCCAGGTAAGTTTTTAAATACATTTTTTAATATATTTAAAGATATATTTTATTTTGGCGAACAAATTGATATAGGTGAATTGTGGACGTTTTTATCTGACAAAATATCTGAAGACATAGTTGCTATTCCTCCTAAAATAAATGATAATTTATTTGAAGATTGTTTAAAAAATGGTATTGTATATAACAATGATAAAGATTTTAATAATGCCTTTATAAATTGTAAATTATTGAGAAAAAAATATGATTATTATTATCATAAATTTAATAAAAAAACATCTATATGGCAGAAAAATACACAAGGTTTTTATTTAAACACGACTAGGTGTCTTAATTGTAATTTAACTTTCTATAACTTTGAACCTTTTACATCTCTTAATATAGATATCCCTACAGATATGTCATCTCCAAAAATATCTGTTATGATATCTCAATTATTAAAAGAAGAAATTATTCACGGTGATTGGTTTTGTCCAAAATGCTGTAAACATACATCCTATAAAAAATCTACTAAGTTATGGAAATTACCTAATGTTTTAATTATAATTATTAAACGTTTTATAAATATACATCAAAAAAATAGCAATCCTATATCAATAAATGATTATTTAAATTTCAATAAAGGAAGTATTTTATCAAAGAACAAAAATGTTATTTATACATTCTCATCTACCGGATTACACTTTGGTTCATTAAATGGTGGTCATTATTCGGCAATATGTAATACTATTGATGGTAATATATTATATGATGATATGAATGTATCTAATATTGATAATAATATAAACTTTAAAGATAAAAATACAAATGCGTATATGATAGTATATACTAAGAAAAAAAATAAAAAATAGCACAAATATAATTAGTGAGTTAGTGGATAATTAACTATAAATCCCTATTTATTTTTGTAGGTAATCCATGACCAAATAAAATCATATAAATTAATAATACAGAAGCAATTAATATACTTCTATTTTCTGCCATTTGCTGGTTTTGCTTAAATACAAATACCATTAACATATATAAAACAACACCTATAATTAAAGAATGTAATAGCATCATAAGACCTCTTTCCATACTTGTTCAATTTTATCTATTATCTATTATCTACATAGATAAAATATTAATATAAACATTATAATAATTATCACCATTATAATATTCCTTAATGTCACCCCTCTGTATAAACTATATTTACTTATAACCTCCGGATATAATTCACCCGCGAGATATATAGCATTTGATACTGCGCTTTCTATTGTTGTATAACATACATAACTTTTTCCATTATGTGTTCCAAGAGTATATAAATTATTAATACTGCTTTCAAATGGTATATATTTTTCATTATATACATTAAAATATGCGCTATCTTTACATTCCCACTTATTTTTATGTACATTATAATAATTATTAGGATTTACAATTGCTTTGTAATCATCCGATAAATCAATAAAGACGCTCTCTTTAATTTGCCTATGAACCTCTTTAATTAACTCATCATTTGAACACTCATTTGCTTTTTTATAAGTATAATTACTGTTCCTATTGCAAATACTAATGGCAGTACTTAAAACAGTAGAATATTCATTTTCAACTTTATCCATATAATCTGAAAGATTTATTAAAACTATACCCCATTCCGTATCAAATGTTAATCCATTAATTAAAGGTAATTCTAACTTATCTTTAAAATGATAAGTTATAGATATGTAATCTATATATTTTGTTTTATCAACCCATCTCTCAAAATCATTATAATTTCCAAAAGCATTTCGTAATTCGTCCTCATACTTAATGATATTCAATAGAGCAATAGGAGGAACCGCAAATACTATTTTACCACATTTTATTTTTTCACCATTATTTAAAGTTATTATTTCAACATTATTATTTTGAATATCATAATCGGTTATTTGAAATCCAAGCATAAAATCAACTCCGCGATTACTTAGAAACTTCTTCCATGTACTAAATAATACTATGTCAAGAGGTAATTTAGGTTGATATATTTTCATTAGTACATCAACATCTATCAATCTTAAAAGCTTGTTTAAACTATATGAATATATATTGCCACCGTCTGTAAAGCGACATAACCTGTCAAATAAATCTATAACTTTATGTGAAAAACCACGTCCTCTTAAATATTCGTATAAACTGATGTCTTTTCCATAGTCTTCGTTTATAAAAAACATTAAATATGCTACAATTAGCATCATTATTTCATAAAAATTATAATATGGTACTATTTTACTATATGCTACATCATGAAAGGAATACTTATATTTAACAAAAATATCTTCAACCTTTAATCCTAATTCATCCATGAGATTAAAAAAATTGTAATATAATGATAAATAAATACGTGGCCCATGCTCTGTAAACATCCCATCACTATTTCTTTTAACACGATGGCATCCTCCAATTTCTTGCTCTTTGTCAATTATTAATACCCTTCTATATATTGAACTAGTAGTATGAGCTAACGCTAATCCGGAGGGGCCAGCACCAACAATTATCAAATCATAATATCTCATTATTTATAATTAAATAATTATATCTTATATAAACAAATAATATTATTATATAATAAAATGGAAAATATTAATAATAAAATAGTTGATATTATATTTGATGAGAATAATATGATTATTTCATATGATAATGACCAAACAGAAACTCTCTTAATAGGTAAAGATACATATTATAAAATGTATAAAGAATGGCTTGTAGAGCAACCACCATTCATTTCAGATATATATAAACAAAATATGAATAGTATAATTTTATCATCTATTCACAATAATCAAGATTGTGTTAACGGATTAAATAGGTTCTTCACAGAGAACAATAAAGAAGAAGTTATCAAATTTATAAATTATATGCGCGGTCGCGATCTTACACAGGAAAAACTCAAATGGAATAAACCATTTAAGGAACTATATAATACAGGTACCTAATCCAACCTCTACAACCCCCTTAGTAATAACATAACATTCTAAGAAACGATGATTTGCCAACCACTCATAAATCCCCATTATATCATCATAATCGTCATCTGGATTTAATTCTAATCTATCTATTAGTTTTAATGAATAATATAATAATTCATAACCAAGAATTATTGCTTTTTCTAAATCAACCCGGCAATTTAATTTATTTTTATTTATAAATACCCTAAATGTATTATTTACAAATTTTACCTTATATATCCCACTACATCTTTTTTGTAATCTCCAATTAATTCTAGATTCATTATCGTCATCATATAAGATAGCTGTAAAATCTTCAATAATCTTTTTAATATATTCAAATTTTCTTATGACATGCGTGAAAGAATATTCTATATATTTTATTTTTGATAAAGTTTTATCTTTATTGATATACAATTTTCTATTATCAATACTATAACTTAATTTTAATTTTGATTTAATAAGTATATCATAAAAATCATATAAGGATTTAATATTGTTATTTTCAATCCTTTTCAACGTATTATTAAAAACATATTTATATATATTCGTTTGAATATCATCAGGTAAATCTAGTAAATAATTAGATAGAAACATAATTATATTTTAATTCTTAATAAATCATTTTTTATTCATATAAGTATTTTACTATACGCATAAAAATAAAAAATATATATTAAATAAATATTAACTTATTACTTTACTTACTTTACTAATTTACAATATTCTCATTATAATCTTTATGATGAACTTTTCTTCTTCGCCTCCTTTTCTTTCTTTGGCACTTTTTCTTTCTTTGGTGCCTTCTTTGCTTTCTTATCTTCTTTAATATCGTCATCGCTACTATCGTTCTTTGTATCATCATCGCTATCCTTCTTCTTATCCTCATCATCACTACTATCCTTCTTCTTATCCTCATCATCGCTACTATCCTTCTTATCATCATCTTTTTTCATAGATTTCTTATGCTTATTCCACAATTCAGCAATCAATGTAAATATTTCTTCTCCGTTTAAGGTAGGATTTTCTTCCTTAACCTTTGCGCGATTATCCTGAATGAACTTTTGATAGCTATTAAGAGGTCTTTTAACCTTTTCAATTTCATTACCATCTTCATCTACTTCAACCTTCTTTGCACGCTTCTTTGGGAGCGCCTTTGTAGCTTTATTTTCCTTCTTTTCTTCTTTATTCTTCTCCTTGATATCCTTCATAGCATTCTTATAATATTCGTCAATCTCCTTTTTGGTATCAAGATTATCAGGCATATTAATCATGATTTCCTTAACACGCATAGCGAAAGTGGTAACGGACATCTTTTGCTTTAAGATTTGCTTTGAGATGCTTTGAGATGCTTTGAGATGCTTTGAGTTGATTTGAGTTGCTTTGAGAGTTGGTTTGCGTATTGCTTCCTTAGTTTGTCCTTGTATTATTTTTCAATCAAAATAATCAATTTTTAATTTAATTTATATTAATTAGAACATATTTAATCCATATATTTAAATTAAATATTATTTTTACACCTTTGGATATTTAAAATACCGATTTAAGAGCGGAAATATTGTTATGGCTTGAATAGGTAGTAATAGAAGTTCTATTTAATCCTAATACTGTTGAAAAAATTTTGCCAAACATCTTACGACTTTCAAACTGGCATGTAATAG
>Ga0114969_10000516_pt1 | contig 33247 bp, 26 predicted proteins | sample M_130807_MF_Meta_FD_87316 | JGI IMG/M metagenome (GOLD analysis project Ga0114969, IMG submission 87316) | Freshwater microbial communities from Lake Montjoie, Canada to study carbon cycling - M_130807_MF_MetaG | ecosystem: Environmental > Aquatic > Freshwater > Lake | place: Lake Montjoie...
CGTCGAGAGTGGCACTCGGGGTGTGGCCTTCTTTCAAGGTCACGAATGCAGCAACGGCCTGCCCCTTGATGTCATGCGGTCGCCCGACGACGGCCGCTTCGGCGACAGACGGATGATCGACGAGCGCACTTTCCACTTCCATGGTGCCGAGTCGATGGCCCGCCACATTCAGGACATCGTCGACGCGTCCCAGCAACCAGTAGTAGCCGTCGGCATCAACCCGCGCCCCGTCGCCGGTGAAGTAGACGCCGTCCTTCCACTTGGTCCAGTACTGCTCGACGAAACGGTCAGGATCGCCGTAGATGCCGCGTAGCATCGCCGGCCACGGTTTCGTGAGGGCGAGCAGGCCACCGCCTTCGGTGACCCGATCGCCGGCGAGTGTGCGAATCTCCGCGGCAATGGCGGGAAACGGTTGCGTGGCCGACCCAGGCTTGGTGGTCGTGATGCCGGGCAACGGCGAGATCAGAATCTGCCCCGTCTCGGTCTGCCACCACGTGTCGACGATCGGGCAGCGGGTGCCACCGATGTGCTCGTGGTACCACATCCACGCTTCAGGATTGATCGGTTCGCCGACCGAACCGAGCAGACGCAGCGAGCTCAGGTCGCGCCGCGCGGGCCACTCGGTTCCCCATTTCATGAACGCGCGAATCGCGGTGGGCGCTGTGTAGAAGATCGTGACGCCGTAGCGTTCGATGATCTGCCAGAAGCGATCCTTCTCCGGCCAATCCGGCGCGCCTTCGTACATCACGACGGTCGCGCCGTTGGCGAGCGGTCCGTACACGACGTAGCTGTGCCCGGTGACCCAACCGATGTCGGCCGTGCACCAGTACACGTCTTCGTCCTGTAGATCAAACACCCACTTGGTCGAGGCGTACGTGCCGACCAAGTACCCGCCGGTGGTGTGCACGATCCCCTTCGGCTTGCCGGTCGTACCCGACGTATAGAGGATGTAGAGCATGTCCTCGGCGTCCATGGCCTCGGGCGGACAGTCGAACGACGCGTCCTCCATCAGGCGGTGATACCAGTGATCCCGCCCTTCGGTGATGTGCGCCGGCATCGGATCGCCGGCGCGTCGCTGTACGACCACGACGTGACGAATCGAGGGCGCGGTCTTCAGCGCCTGGTCGGCCATGTACTTGAGCGGCACGATCTGACCGCGCCGATAGCCGCCGTCGGCCGTGACCAGCACTTTGCACTGGGAATCGTTGATGCGGTCGCTGAGCGCTTCCGCGCTGAATCCGCCGAACACCACACTGTGGACGGCGCCGATGCGCGCACACGCGAGCATCGCGATGGCCAGTTCGGGTACCAGTGGCAGATACAACGCGACGCGATCGCCCTTGCCGACGCCCAGTGACTTCAGGACGTTCGCAAACTTGCAGACATCGCGGTAGAGATCGAAATAGGTGAGGGTGCGGCGATCGCCGGGCTCGCCTTCCCAGATGAAGGCCGCTTTGTTGCGACGCGAGGTGCGCACGTGGCGATCGAGGCAGTTGACGCTGGCGTTCAGTTGTCCACCGACGAACCACTGCGCATGCGGCGGTTGCCAATCGAGCACGCGGTCCCAGGGCCGCATCCACTCGAGCTCACTCGCGAATCCCGCCCAAAACGCTTCAGGATCCGCGGCGGCGCGTGCATACACGCCTGGATCGTTGATCCGCGCGCGCTTCCGCCAGTCATCAGACGGCGGAAAACGCCGCGATTCATCAAGCAGCGCGTCGATCTCCATCAGAGATCAGTCGTAGTATTCGCGGCCGAGGTGCGTGATCAGTTCTTCGCCGCGCAGATGACGCAGCGTGTTCTTCAGCTTCATGAGCTGGATGAACAGATCGTGTTCCGGGTAGAGCCCCTCGGCGTGCATCGGATTCTTGAAGTAGAACGAGAGCCACTCCTGAATCCCTCTCATATTCGACCGACGCGCCAGGTCCATGAAGAGCGCGACGTCGAGCACGATCGGCGCCGCGAGGATGCTGTCGCGGCAGAGGAAGTTGATCTTCAGCTGCATCTTGTAGCCGAGCCAGCCAAAGATGTCGATGTTGTCCCAGCCCTCCTTGTTGTCGCCGCGCGGCGGGTAGTAGTTGATGCGCACGACGTGTGAGAGGTCCTTGTAGAGATCGGGATACAAGTGCGGCTGGAAGATGTAGTCGAGCGCGCTCTTCTTGCTCTCTTCCTTCGTCTTGAACGACTCCGGATCATCGAGCACTTCGCCGTCGCGATTGCCGAGAATGTTGGTCGAGTACCAACCTTCGACACCGATCAACCGGGCCTTGAGACCGGGCGCAATGATCGTTTTGATCAGCGTCTGCCCCGTCTTCATGTCGCTTCCGGCCAGCGGCGAACCGGTCTTCTGAGCCAGATCAAAGAGGGCCGGCACATCGGCACTCAGGTTGGGCGCCGCGTTGGCGTGCGGAATGCCTTCGGAAATCGCCGCGTAGGCGTAAATCATGCTCGACGGAATCGCCGGGTCATTCGCGAGCAGGCCCGCTTCAAACGCTTCGATGCTCTGGTGGCAGGGCGCCGGCGTCATGTAGATCTCGGTGCTGCCCGTCCAGACCATCACGAGACGGTCGCAGTTGTTCACCTTCTTGAAGTTCCGGATGTCGGCGATCAGCTGATCGGCCAGATCCTTCTTGTTCTTGCCCTTCTTGACGTTCGGGCCGTCGAGCCGCTTCACGTAGTGGCGATCGAAGACGGCCGACATCGGCTTAATCGCCGACATCTCGTCCTTGATCGGGTCGATCAACTTGTCTTCGAGCACGCCGGCATGCTTGGCCGACTCGTAGACGTTGTCTTCGAAGATGTCCCACCCGCCAAACACGAGGTCATCGAGCTCAGCCAGCGGCACAAACTCGCGAATTTTCGGCGTCCGGTTGTCTGTGCGCTTGCCGAGACGAATCGTGCCCATCTCGGTCAGCGAACCAATTGGTTTGGCGAGGCCCTTGCGGATGGCCATGACGCCGGCGATCGTGGTCGTTGCCACGGCGCCCAAACCCACCAACAACACGCCAAGTTTTCCCTTGGCAGGAGCGATATCGATTCCTTGAGTCACGATCGAAAACTATATCATCCGGGCATGATGTCCACCGGGTTTGCCATGGTCGGTGCCCGATCCGGCGATCACGTTCTGGTTTTGGGCGCGCCCAGTGCGCGCGACGCCGCGCTGGCTGCGGAGATCGGCGCCATGACGGGCCTCAACGGCCGCACGATGGTCGTGGACGTAGGCACCGAGGCCCGCACGCGCGTGGAAACCGCCGCGGCCAAGGCCGGGGTGTTGCTCGACTTTGAATGGGCGCCAATCACCATGCTGCCGCTCGGCTCGGGCGAGTTCGACATTGTGGTGATCAACCATCAGCTCGTCCATCAGGACGGTCGCAATCGCGTGGCTTGCTGCGAAGAGGCCTTTCGAGTGGTCAAGCCCAGGGGTCGCGTCGTGGTAATCGAGGGGCTGCGACGACCCGGACTGTTCGGGCTTTTGCCGAGCCGCGAACCGGGCCTGCCGGTCGATGACTCGCGGGCCGCGCTCATGGCCGCAGGTGCGCGTGCAACGCGGGTCCTCGCCGACGTTGACGGTGTGATCTACATCGAAGCGTTGCGACCAGACACCGCCGGCGAAATAGGGGCGAAATAGGGTCGGGAAGTATTTCGAAATAGCTCCCGACCCTATTTCGCTACCGCAGACACGTGAGGTGCCGGCCGCCGTCCACGCTGATGGTCGTGCCCGTAATCCATCCGGAACTTGGCGATGCGAGAAACGCAATGAGGTCGGCCACATCTTCCGGTGTGCCCGGACGCCCCAGCGGATGCGTCGCTTTCGAATGCTCCAGAAACGCGGCGTACTTTGCATCGTCCATCCCGCCACGGCGATGCAGATTTGAGACGACCACGCCCGGATTGACCGCATTGACGCGCACACCGGCGGCGGCCATTTCGAGCGCGGCCACGCGCGTCAGTTGATCCACCGCGGCCTTGCTGACGCAATACGCGGCAACACCGGGGAACGCGCGCGTCCCGGTAACACTCGAGACGTTGACGATCGCGCCGCGCGACGCGTTGAGCGCCGGCGTGGCCTCCCGGATCAAGCGAAACGGCGCACGCACATTGACGTCCAGCATGGTGTCCCAGGCCGCGTCCGTCGTGTCGGTGACGCTGCCCGACGCAATGATGCCGGCCGCGTTGATGAGCACGTCGATCCGTCCGAACACCGCCAGCGCCTTCGTCACAATCTGTGTCGGCGCATCCGGCGCCGTGACGTCCGCGGCCAACGCGTGCCCGACGCCGCCGGCCGCAACAATCGCCGCGCAGGTCGCCTGCAACGCGTGCTCGTCGCGCCCCACTGCCAGGATGTGACATCCGTCCTTGGCAAGACGCTGTGCGGTGGCCCGGCCAATGCCTGAGGACGCTCCGGTAACGATGGCGGCGCGAATTTCTGTCATCCCGCTAGTGTAGGACCTTCGTCCTCGAGCCGAAAAGCCGTACGCCAGTTTTATGCAACCCGCCATCGCCGAGGCGTACACCATCACCGAGATCGCGACCGCTGCCCGCGTGCCCGTCACGCGCGTGCATCAGGCCATTCGCGCGTCAGGCGTGTCCGTTTCCGGGAAATTTGTCTCCGGCGCCGACGCCGTGGCCCTCGTGCGCGCGTTAACCCGCGGCGGCACATTCGGGCGTCGGTCGACCCCACTCACTTTGCTGCCGCAAAAACGCGCGCGCCGCGCGGGTCCGCTGGCAATTTCCGCAGTGGTGCACGGCCTGTTGCTGGCGCTGCTGATCACTGCTGCGTCCTTGGGTTTGCTCAACGCCAAAGTCGTCGAAGAAAAAGTGCCGAAGCTCACGCCCACACGACTCGTGTACCTCATAGAGCCAGGACCGGGCGGAGGCGGCGGTGGCGGCGGCATGAAGATGCCGGCGCCCGCGCCGAAAGCCGAACGGAAAGCCCCCGCAAAACCGAAGGTCACCAGCCCCGTGCCGCCCGCTCAGAAGAGGCCTGTGCCACCGACGCCGGTGCCGCCGCGACCCACGCCAACGCCGCCGGCCCCGCAACCCAAGCCTGTCGTCATCGTTCCACCAGCGCCACCGATACCCGCGCCGATCATCCCGGTTCCGACGCCCGCGCCCGTCGTGCCTGCTCCGCCGACCCCCACACCGCCTGCACCGGCTCCGCCGGCCGTCGTCGCGCCAGTCGCGTCCATCGCAGCGGATCGCAACGATCGCGTGGGCGTTCCGGCTCAATCGCCCGGCCAATCGTCCAGCTCTGGTTCCGGCACTGGTGGTGGCGTTGGCAGCGGGTCGGGACTCGGATTGGGTGAAGGTCAGGGTGGGGGCATCGGACCCGGCAGTGGTGGCGGCACCGGCGGCGGTCCGTTCCGCCCCGGCACAGGCGTTGCGCCTCCGCAGTTGTTGCGTGAAGTGCGCGCGAACTACACCGACGAGGCCCGCAAGCGCGCGATCGAGGGCGATGTCGTGCTTGAAATCGTCGTGAAACGCGATGGCAGCGTGGGCCAGGTGAAAGTGTTGCATTCGCTCGGCGGCGGCCTTGAACAGAAAGCTGTCGATGCCGTTCGCCAGTGGAAGTTTGCTCCTGCGACGCGGTACGGCAGTGCCGTCGACGTCGTGGTCGAAGCCTCCGTCGGTTTCAAGTTGAGGTAAGTGCCATGGATCAATTGATGTGGGTCGTCACCTTTGTCGCGCTGTCGCTCGCCGTGGGCATGTCGTTCGTCGCTGTTCGCCTCCTCGGCGGTGACCGTCGCCGGAGCGCCGCGCGTGTGGCGTCGCTCGAAGCGGCAGCGCTCGAGGACTACGAACGTGATCCACGCGAAGACGACGTTGACACGCTCGAGGACCACGCGTTGATGCTCGACGAGCCGACCTTCGACGATTTCCGCGACGCGGACGCCGCGATGTTCGCGGCGACCGACGAGCCCAGAGCGCCGTCGCGGCGATGGCTCGCGCTCGCGGCGGTGGCCGTCGTGATGGCCGGTCTCACTGGTGCCGCCTACATGCTCTTCAAACCGACGACGCTCGGTGCATCCCCCGCAGCACCGGCAAGCGCACCAGCGCCATCGTCGACCGCGCCGCCACCAGCGACGCCAACCGTTGATCTTCGTCAGGTACCCATCGAGTTGCTCTCGCTGAAACACACGATCGAGGGCAATACCTTCACACTTGCGGGCCTGGTGCAGAACCCCATCAGCGGCGGCGCGTTCTCGCATGTCGTCGCGGTCGTCTATCTCTTCGACAACGACGGCAGCTACTTCGCCACCGGTCGCGCCGATCTTGAATTCCGCGGATTGCGCCCGGGCGAAGAATCGCCCTTCACGATCAAGATCTCCAGCACGGCGCACGTTGGCCGTTATCGCGTGGGTTTCCGCAGAGATGACGGCTCGGTCATCGCGCACATCGATAAGCGTGGCCAGCCCGGCGCCGCGCTCATGACCGAGGGGAAATGACGATGCGCATAAGAATGCCGGACGCTCGCGTGCTCGTGGCGTCGCTGGTCGGCGCACTCTGCGTGACGCTGTCCGCGCAGGAGAAGCCGACCGGTCAGGGGTTTTCGTTTCGATCGAACACGGACCTGATCAATGTCACCGTGACGATCACCGATGCCAACGGTCGATTCGTACCGGGTTTGAACCGCGACGACTTCGTGGTTTATGAAGACGGTCAGCAGCAGGCGGTCACGCAGTTTGATGCCGACCGCGTCCCGGTGAGCCTTGGCATCGCGCTCGATACGAGCGGCAGCATGGCCGGCGAAAAGTTCGCCGCCGCCGAGGCGGCGCTCAACCGGTTTCTCTTCGACCTGCTCGGCAAGAAAGACGAAGTCTTTCTCTATCGATTCGACAACCATCCCGAGTTGGTTCAGGGTTGGACGCCGGATCGAGGTCTGGTGAGTCGCGCGCTCGGCAAGATCAGTCCGCGCGGCGGCACTGCGCTCTACGACACGGTGTCGGAAGCGATTCCGCTCGCGCAGAAAGGCACGGAGCGCAAGAAAGCACTGATCCTGATTTCGGACGGTGAAGACACGAGCAGTCACGTCACTGTGCGCGACGCCGGGCAGTTGATTCGCGAGAGCGAAGTGCTCGTCTACGCGATCGCCATTGACCCGAGCGCAGCCGCGAGCCGCTACGGGTCGTCGGCACCAGCGCCGGCGGCTGTAGCGCCGGCGCCCTCGCGCCCCGTGCCGTCACCGTTTCCAGGCCGGAAGCCGGCGGCGCCTGCGCCACCACCATCGTCACCGCCGCCGATGCCGAGCGGTTCGTATCGCGGCGGCAGCGTCAGCGCGGGCACGACGGCGCTGCGCCAACTCACCGACGACAGCGGCGGCCGCACGGAAGTCATTCAGTCGCACCGCGACCTCGAACCCGCGACGGCGGGCATCGCGGACGAGTTGAGCAAACAGTATTTTCTGGGCTATGTCTCGTCAGTACCGAAAGACGGTCGCTGGCACACGATCGAAGTGCGATTGAAGAAGGGCAACTACCACGTGCGCGCGCGCAAAGGTTACGTCGCTGGCTAGAAACGTCTAGAGCAGGACGATCGTGAGAATGCCGAGCCCGATCAGCAACACCTGACGTACGGCGTTGCTGTCGATGCCACCCCGATGCAAGTGCGGAATCAGATCCGACATCGCCACGTACAGAAAATTGCCGGCCGCAAACGACAGGGCATACGGCAAGATTCCGGGCAGATGCTCGCCGAACACGAGCATCGCCAGTGCGCCAAGTACACCGCCGCTTGCCGCCACAGCCGTCAGCGTCCACGCGCGTCCGCGAGACTGACCCGCAGCGAGCAGAATCGCGACATCACCAGCCTGCTGCGGAATTTCGTGGGCCGTAATCGCCAGCGCAGTGGTCAGTCCCAGCGGCAGCGACACGAGCGCGGCGGCGGCGATCACGGCGCCGTCAACGAAGGTGTGCACCGCGTCGCCAATCAGTACCATCGCGGTCGTGCTGTGGTGCACGTCGCATTCGTGATCATCGTGGCAGTGCCGCCACAGCACGAGCTTCTCCAAAGCGAAGAATGTGAGGATGCCGCCGAGCAAGGTGGCAAAGACGCGCGTCGGCGGCAACGACAACAGTGCCTCCGGCAAGAGGCTGAGCAAGGCGGCACCAAGGAGCGTCCCGACGGCATAGGACACGAGCCAGGGGACCACGCGGGTACGCACGTTCTTCTGCAGCGCGACCAGCACTCCTGCCGTCGCGAGCCCGCCCACGCTGCCGAGGACAGACAATCCGAGTACTGCCAGCCACATCACCGTCGTCTATTGTAGATGGCGCGTCTATCGCAGGTGGCGGTTTGATTGGTACCGTCCTTGCTGTAGTGATGGGTGTGCTGCCCGCGCCGACACTTCGGGGGTCACTTATGCGCCATCGACTTGCTTCTGTCCTCGTCACTCTCGCCCTCGCGGTCGTCGCGTGGCCGGTCGCTGCCGCTCAGCTGAGCGACGCGGCGCTCGCGGAACGCGTTGCGGAGACTGTGCGCCAGTACACGCATTTCGGCATCTTTGACGACATCGGCATTCAGATCGAGAACCGCTCCGTCACGCTGTCGGGTCGAGTGACGATGCCGTACAAACGCGACGACTTGATTGCGCGCGTGAAGAAGATCGATGGCGTGCGCGACCTGACCAGCACGATCGAGGTATTGCCGGTCTCGATCTACGACAGCAACCTGCGCGATCGTCTGGCGCGGGCCATCTATGGCAACCCGGCCTTCCGCCACTACGCGGCCATGGTCAACCCGCCCATCCACATCGTGGTTGAAAACGGGCGCGTGACGCTGACTGGCGCTGTGAACAGCGATGTCGAGAAGATGCTCGCCTATTCGCTGGCGCAACTGCCAGGCGTGTTCAGCGTCCGGAACGAACTGAAGATCGATCGCTAGCGCCGGGAGATCTGGAAGAAAGCGAATGCCGGGCCGGTCTACGATCATGCCTATGACCGCACTTCCACGCGCCGCGCTCCTCGTCGCCGCTGTGCTGTGTCTTGGCCGCGACGCGATCGCGGCCCAGACGCCGCCACCGCAACAACAGACCACGCAACAAGGCCGCAGTCAGGGACGTGGCGGCCAGCAGGGGCAGGCGCAGGGCCAGGGACAACAGCAACAGGGACAGCAAGGACGTGGAGGCCAGCAGCCGGCACGCGATACGGCGGCACAGCCCCAGCCCACGGGCACCGGAGGCATCAGCGGCACGGTGGTGTTGGCTGATGCCGCACGTCCGGTGCGTCGCGCGCGTGTCACGCTGACCGGCGGCGAGCTGCGCGTCGCCAGGACAACCGTCAGCGATGACCAGGGCAATTTCACGTTCACGGACCTGCCGGCAGGCCGCTTCACCCTGAGCGCCTCAAAAGCCGGCTACGTTAACGCCACCTACGGACAGAAGAAGCCGGGCCGGCCAGGTACGCCCATTCAACTGCTCGACACACAGAAGCTGACCAATCTCAAACTGTCACTGCCCAAAGGCGGCGTGCTCACCGGCGCCGTGCTCGACGAGAACGGCGAGCCGACACCGGGGACACAGGTCACCGCGTTTCGCTACGAAATGCGCACCGGCGAGAAGCGACTGACGCAGGCCGGCAACGATCAGACTGACGACCGCGGCGTGTACCGCATCTACGGTCTGCTCCCGGGCGACTACGTCGTGCGTGCAACGCCACGCAATCGTCTGAATGACCTGACGCAGGTGGTGCAGGACGTCGCGCAGGCGCTCGGTGGTCGTGGCGGCGCGGGCGGGCCGGGCGGAGGCGGCCAAGGGGGCGCCGGACAAGGTGGCGCGGGCGGCGGTCGCGGCGGCGCGGGCGGCGGACTCGGCCAGAACATTCAGCAACTTCTCGGCGGGCGCGGCGGCGGTGGACAGGCCGCTACAGCACTCCAGGGCATCGTCGCTGGCTTGAACGGCGACGACGCAAACGCGTCGTACGCGCCGGTCTACTTCCCCGGCACGACGACGTCATCGAGCGCATCAACGATTGCGCTCGGCGTCAGTGAAGAGCGGCAGGGCATCGACTTCCAACTGCAACTCGTCACGACAGCGGCCGTGTCCGGCACAGTCACCAGCCCGGACGGCGACACATCGGGCGTCATGCTGACGCTGGTCAATGAAACGGAGCAGGCGCTCGGCGGCAACATCAACACGGCGCGGGTGCAACCGGATGGTTCGTTCACGTTCAGCAACGTGGCGCCAGGTCAGTACATGCTTCAGGCCCGCAGCAGCGGTCGGGGCGGGCGCGGTGGTGGTCGAGGCGGCGGCGCAAACGCCAGTGCTGGTGCGGGCGGCGCGAACGGTCAGCCTGCGGCACCACCCGAGATGCTGTGGGGCCAGACACAAGTCAACGTCGACGGCCATGCACTCGCGGGGCTGAACGTCGCACTTCAAGCGGGCATGAAAGTGAACGGCAAGTTGCAGTTCGAAGGCGGCGCCGTGCCGACCGATCTCACGCGCGTGCGCGTGGCCTTGTCACCGAGCGGCACGACGAACGGACCTGACCTCGCGCAGAACGCGCCGGCACAACTCGACGCCACGGGCCGGTTCACGATCAGCGGCGTCGCGCCGGGTCGCTACACGGTGCGCGTGCAGGGCCAGGTGCAGACCTTCACGCTGAAGTCGGCGGTCACGGGTGGTCGCGATGCGCTCGACTTTCCGCTCGTCGTGAAGCCCAACGAGGACGTGGCCGACATCACGCTGACGATGACGACGAAGACGCAGGAACTCGGCGGCACGCTGACCGATGGTCAGAATCAGCCGGCGACCGATTACTCCGTCATCGTGTATTCGAGCGACACGCAGTATTGGACGCCGCAGTCGCGACGCATCGTGTCAGTGCGTCCAGGCACGGACGGCAAGTTCATCGTGCGCAGCCTGCCGCCAGGCGATTACCTGATGGCGGCCGTGACCGACGTCGAGCCTGGTGCGTGGTTCGATCCGGAATTTCTACAGCAGTTGCGCTCCGCGTCCGCGCGCGTGACGCTCGCGGAGGGTGACAAGAAGACGCAGGACCTGAGGCTCGGCGGCGGCAGCTAGTTACGAGGCGGTACGGCGCCCGCGACGCATGGTCCACGTGATCAGCCCGCCGATGACGACGACGGCCGCCAGCATCGCGCCGGCGAAGAGCCACATGGTGCGATAGAGGATCGAGTTGCGTTCCATCGTCATCTCCATAACGAGGGGCGTGCCGATCCGTCGATCCTTCAACCACTGCTCCCATGTCAGGATGTTGCCGCGCTCGGGCGGCACCGGTTCATGCGTGTCGATGTCTCGCACGTTGTGCGACTGGATCTTGCTCGGCAGGTGCAGCTTGAAGCCGACCAACTCATTGCCCTTCCAGTTCACGCCCTTGGCTTCGAGGCCCGCCGGCATGCCAACGGCCTGCCGGTACGCGAGCCGACCATCCTGCTCGCCAAACGCATAGGTCGACCAGGCGAGCACGCCGCATTTCGAGGCGTCGGCGATGTTGGCGAGGTCCATGCGGATCTGCACAAAGCGGCGCCCCTCGCGAATCCACGGTGTGCTGCTGACACGGGTCACGGTGCAACCGGCCGCTTCAAACGCGGCGCGCACTTTCTCGGGGTCAAACTTTGTGCGCGGATTCACATCGAGCGGCAGGCCTCGCAGCACGACGAGTGACGCGAGCGACGCATTGACGTTGATGGTCGCCGAGCCATCCACGGCCAGTGTGATGTCCTCTTCGTACTCGTACTCACGGCCCAGGAGACGGCTGACCTTGCGGCATCCCCACGTCGACGCGACCAGACACACCAGAAACGTGATGACCACGGCGCGGCGCGCGCCGCGGCTCTCAAAACAGCGCATTGGGCGAATGATATCCTTTTCGCTCAATGCCACGCGTCTTCCTGATTGACGGCAGCAATCAAATGTATCGCGCGTACCACGCGATGCGCGGGATGACCGCGAAAGACGGCACGCCCACCAACGCGGTCTACATATTCGTCACGATGCTCCGCAAGCTCGTTGCGGATCACAAACCCGACTACATCGCCGCCGCATTCGACCTCCCGGGCCCCACGTTTCGCGACGAATTGTCCGACACGTACAAAGCGAATCGCGCCCCAATGGAGCCCGATCTGGTTGTGCAAGTCCCTCTCGTGCGCGAAGCATGCGAAGCGATGGGCGTGCCCATTCTGACCTTTGGCGGTTTTGAAGCAGATGACGTGATCGGTACGCTGGCGACGCAGGCGCACGCGCAGGGCTTTGACGTCACGCTGGTGACAGGCGACAAAGATTTCTTCCAGCTCGTCACCGACGGCATTCGCGTCTTCAATCCCAGAGAAGACGGCACGTGGTACGACGCGGATGGCGTCGTGGCGAAATTCGGCGTGCGCCCGGACCAGGTCGTTGACGTGCTGGCGCTCATGGGCGACACCATCGACAACATCAAAGGCGTGCCGGGCATTGGCGAAAAAGGCGCGCGCGATCTGATCTCGACGTATGGCACGCTCGACGCGCTGATCGCGGCAGCGCCAACCATCACCAACAAACGCCAACGCGAAGGGCTGATGAATCACGCGGACGACGCGCACAAGAGTCGCGAGCTCGCGACGATTCGCCGCGATGTCCCGGTGACATTCGATAGAGACGCCCTGCGCTATCAAGGCCCGCAGCGCGACAAGTGCTACGCGCTCTTCACTGCGCTCGACTTTCGCTCAATCGTGTCGGAGTTTGCGCCGACGGCCAGGGATGTGGCGAGCGACCACGCGATTGTCGCCGACGCGAACGACGTCGATCGGCTGGTCGCGAGCATCCGGGCGGCCGGCGTGATGGGCCTCGCGCTCATCACGGAAGGTGCACCCGCGGTGCGCGCGTCGATCATCGGCATGGCCATTTCCATCGCCGATCATCAGGCGCGCTATCTGCCGTTTGCGCATGCCGGCCTGTCAGAAACGCCGAATCTTCCGCAGGGCGACACGCTCGCGCGCTTGAAGGCTGTGCTGGAAGATGCCGCCATCGCCAAGGTCGGTCACGACCTGAAATACGCGTCGATCGTGCTGGCGCAACATGGCGTGACGCTCGGCGGTGTTGACCTCGACGTGATGGTCGCGAGCTATCTCATCGACTCCATGCGCGCGAGCCACTCGATCGACGAGATCGCGGGCGCGACGGCCGGGTACCAAACGAGCACCGAGGAACAGGTGCGCGGCAAAGGTGCGAAGGCGCTGCCGTGGAGCGGCGTACCGGCACTGTCACTGCTGACCTACGCGGCTGAACGCGCCGAACTGCCGGTGCGCATGGCGCCCGCGCTCCGCGATGACCTGACACGTGCCGGTCTCGATGGCGTCTATCGAGATCTTGAACGGCCGCTGATCCCCATCCTCGCAGCCATCGAGACGGCCGGCATCAAGCTTGACGTCGCCTCGCTCGCGACGCTGTCGGCGACGATGCAGGCGGAGCTCGACGGATTGAACGCGCGCATCTTCGAGATGGCCGGCGGTGAGTTCAACATCAACTCGCCAAAGCAGTTGTCGGAGGTGCTCTTCACGCGCCTGAATCTGCCGGGCGGCAAAAAGGGCAAGACGGGCAACGTCTCAACAGCGGTCGACGTGCTCGAAGAACTGGCGTCGGTGCACGAACTGCCGGGCCTGATTCTGAAGTGGCGTGGCGTACAGAAGCTCAAGGGCACCTACGTTGACGCGTTGCCGCTGCTCGTGAACCCGGCCACCGGTCGACTGCACACGACGTTCAACCAGGCCGTGGCCGCGACGGGCCGCCTGAGCAGCAGCGATCCGAATCTGCAGAACATCCCGATCCGCACGCCGGCCGGCCGCGAAATTCGCGGTGCATTCATCGCCGAGCCTGGCTTCATGCTCATCTCGGCTGACTACTCGCAGATCGAGTTGCGCGTGCTGGCGCATCTGTCGGGCGACCAGGCGCTGACCGATGCGTTTCGGCGCGGCGAAGACATTCACGACCGAACCGCCGAGCGCGTGTTTGGCACCAACAGCGGCCTCGACCCAAAAGAACTGCGGCGCCGGGCCAAGATCATCAACTACGCGCTGCTCTACGGGAAGACTGCCTTCACGCTTGCGAAGGACATCGGGGTACCGCAAGCCGCGGCGCAGGACTTCATCCACGCGTACTTCGCCGGCTACCCTTCCGTTCGTGGCTATATCGACCAGACACTGGCCGACGCACGCATCAGCGGCGTCGTCAGAACCATCACGGGACGCCGCCGCCTCGTGCCGGAGCTCAAGAGCGCCAACGGCATGATCCGCGCCGCCGCCGAGCGCGAAACGGTGAACATGCCCATTCAGGGCACGGCTGCCGACATCCTCAAGAAAGCCATGATCGACGTGGCCAGCGCACTCGCGGCTCATGGCGGCGCGAGCCGCATGATCCTGACCGTGCACGACGAACTGCTGTTTGAGGCGCCCGACGCCGAGGCCGAGGGCATCGCGGCCCTAGTCAAGACCCACATGGAGGCCGCCTTCGCGCTGTCGGTGCCGCTGACGGTCGATGTCGGCATTGGGCGGGATTGGAAGTCGGCGAAACCGTGAGCCGGTATAATCCAGTCCGGTGACCGAACCCCTGATCATTCCGCGAGCTGACCACCCGATTTCGCGGAAAGACGTCGACGAAGATGCCCTGCGGGTCTTGTATCGACTCAACGAAAACGACTACACCGCCTACCTCGTAGGCGGGAGCGTGCGGGATCTGCTCCTCGGCCGTCGACCCAAAGACTTCGACATCGGCACCGACGCGCACCCGTACGAGATCAAGAAACTCTTCCGCAACTGCTTCATCATCGGCCGGCGTTTTCGTCTGGCCCACATCAAATACGGCGCCAAGACGATCGAAGTCGCGACCTTCCGGCAGAATGTGCCGGATGCGCCACCCGCCGGTGCACCATCAGCCGATGCGCCCGATGATGCGACCGCCGCGCCGGACGCGGCACCGGCTCCAGACGCTCCGCGACCACGCGCACACTCGGACGAACACGGCATCGTGCGGCGCGACAACCTCTACGGCACGCCTGAAGAAGACGCGTTCCGTCGCGATTTCACGATCAACGCGCTTTTCTACGACATCGCCACCCATTCGGTCATCGACTACACCGGCGGCCTCGAGGACCTGCGCAACCGGCGCATCGTCTGCATCGGCAACCCGGAAGTGCGATTCACGGAAGATCCTGTGCGCATGTTGCGCGCGGCGGTCTTCGCGGCGCGGCTCGACTTCGAGATGGACGAGGCCGTGCTGGACGCCATTGAATCGCATGGCCACCTGATTCAGAAGGCGTCACCTGCACGATTGCTTGAGGAGTACTTCAAGATCTTGCGCTCCGGGTACGCCGAAGCGACGTTCCGTGTGCTGGATGCGGTGGGCCTGCTCGGCCTCATCACGCCCGAACTGCAGGATGCACCCGATGCGTTCTGGTCTTCGCTCGTGAAACTCGATGCCTGGCGCAGCCATCACCCGTCCATTCCCGCAGAGATGGTGAATCCCGTGCTGATGAGCGCGCTGCTCGTGCCGATGGGTTTCGTGGATCCACATGAGGATCAGCTCTCGCTCGGCATGTTGACGCTCGCGCGCAAAGACTACGAACGCCTTCGCCACTTGCTCGTCACGGTACCGAAGCTGACCGATCCCAACGTGCCGGTGCGCGTGTCGCGCGGCCTGCCCGGGCGGCCGTCATTCTCCGACGCGGTGATCTGGCTCGATATCTTCGGTGATGCGCCCGACGCGGTCGCGCACTGGAAGCACGTGCAGTCGCAGATGCCGAAGCCCGAGCCGCAGCCGTCGCGTCACCATCGGCAGCACAGCCATGGTCCGCGGCCGGCGCCGGCGCAGGGCAACGGACAGCACGCGGCCCATCACACCTCCGGTGCTCCACCGACCGGCGACCGAACCAAGCGTCGTCGTCGCCGACGGCGACGTGGTGGTAGTGGCGGCGGCGGTAACAGCGGCGGCCGGCCGGAAGGCAGCTAGCGCATTCCGAGCGTGAGGCCGAATCGAACTGCGCGACCTTGCGCGAGCGCGACGAGCGGCGTCTTGCCGGTCTCGAGACGCGCGTCACCGACATTCTCGACCGCAATCTGCCAACCGATCAGACGCCACCGCGCCGCCAGCCGCAGATCCACTTGTGTGGCGGCGGCCAGCTGAAACGCATTGCGATCATCGTCGAACTGCTTCGAGACGTTGTGAATCACGATCGACGCCACATGCTGCCTCGGCAGCAACAGGTCGCCGGTGATGGCGATCGAGGTCTTCGGCACCTGGGGCAACCAGTTGCCTTCGAGCGCGGCCTCCTGAGAATTGCGGAAGTGCGCGTCAAGAAACGTGATCGAGGCGCGTAGTCGGAGAATCGACACGCCGAGCTCGCCGTCAATCTCAACACCAGACGAGTGTGCGTCACCGGCGTTGCGCCGCTGGCGGACGATCGTGCTGCCGACTTGCGACAGCGTGACGTTCGCGATGGCGTCATGCACCACTGATCGGAAGGCGGTGACGGTGATCTGCTGTCCCAGCACACCGAGGTCGACACCGGCCTCGATCGACCGCGCCCGCTCCGGCAGGAGGCTGGCATTCGCCTGGGTCGTCGTACTCCCAGCCGAGAAATCGCGCGCCAGTTCATTGAGCGTCGGCCAGCGATGACTCGTGGCACCCGCGCCACGCAGTGAGATGTTGTCGTTCACGCGCCACGCAGCGGTGCCGCGAAGGACGGTCGCCTCTTTTGACGTGCTGTCGGTCAGGGGCGCGTTTCGCCACTCGTGTCGCACACCGGCAGTCAGCGTCAGCGCCGAGACGGGCGCAACCGCTGCCTGCGCCGACACCGACTGATTGTCGTCTCGCAGATCGCGCGTTGTGGTGGTGGAGGCGACCGTCGTCGTCGCCGGGATGATCGTCGAAAACGCAGAGGCCGTGCGCGACAGACTCGCGCGCGCCATAATCTGGCCGCGCGGGATCGCGCGCGACACCTCTGCCACCGCTCGCGTCATGTCGGTGTCGATCTGCTGCGTCGACGTCAATCGCTCCGTGGCGCGCGAGGCCACGACGGCCGTAAAGGTCTGCTCGTACCAGTTGGATCCGCGCGACACGCGCACGGCCATCGTCGTGCCGCGAGCGACGCCTTCAAATGACGCCGTGCCCGTGCCGCCGTGGCTGCGATTGCGCTGCAGCACCGTGCCGTTGCCGCGATTGTCGCGCCCGCCCCAACCGCTGACCGTGAACCGACCCGCCGATGTGGTGACCGCCCCTCGGCCGTACGCGTTGGTCCAGGTCGTGTCCATCGCCGCGTCAACGACGCCGCGCGACGCGGTCTCGAGCGGCACGAAGCCGTCCGAGTCAAACCAGCTCGCGGCGCCAAACAATGCCGCGCGACCCGCAGGGCCGCCGCCGCTGACGCCGAGCGTTCGGGTGTTGAGCGACGCCGTCTCACCCGTCACCTGCGCCGAGGCGCGTGCGCCACCAGCCGGCACGAGACGCACAACGCCGCCCAGTGCGTCGCTACCAAAGACGTCGCCCGCCGGTCCGCGTTGAATCGACACTTGATCAATCGCACCGGCCGGCACACGCTCCCACGTGACCCATCCACCGAAGCCTTCGTTGAGCGGCACGCCGTCGAGCATGATCAGCGCGCGACTGGATCCGGATGCTGACAACCCGCGCATCGTGACGCCGTGCGTCGTCGGGTTGGAGGCTCGCGATGAAGATCGGCGGAACAGGGAAAAGCCCGAGACCACACGCAGCGACTCGTCGGGCGTCATCGCGGGCACGCGGTCGAGATCTGTGCGCGACAACGTGGTCGTGCCGGTAGTGGAGTCGCGCCATGCAGGCGGCGCGCTCCCGGTCACGACGACCGATTCGGTCACGGCCAATGGCCTCAGCACGATGGAGACCGGGGAGGCCGTAACGCCGAAACGAATCGTCCGAAACCCAGGAGCGGAAATCTCCAGAATGAGCGGGAACACCGCCACATCAATCGAGAACGCGCCGGTCGCGTCGGTCGACACGGCGGTCGCTGATCGGTCGAGTACAACGACGGACGCATGCTCGATGGGCTTGCCATCAGAGGATTGAACGGTACCGGAGAGCAAGGCAGCGAGGGCAAGGGTGGCGATCATTTTTAGCCGTGTCTTTTCTCGAATTCGCGCATGAACTCCACCAGAGCATTCACGCCGGCTTCAGGGAATGCGTTGTAGATGGAGGCGCGAATGCCACCGACGACACGGTGGCCCGTCAGGCCATCGAACCCTGCCGCGGTCGCTTCCTTGGTAAAGGCCTTCTCGAGGTCCTCGGTGCCGAGACGGAAGGTCACGTTCATGCGCGACCGGCATTCCTTATCCGCGTGCGGCTTCCAGAATCCGCTGCGGTCGAGCTCAGCGTACAGCGTCGCGGCCTTGCGCTCGTTGATGGCCTCGATCGCCGACAGGCCGCCCGCGCCCTTGAGCCACTTGAGCACGAGCCCGAGGATGTAGATGCCAAACGCCGGCGGCGTGTTGTACATCGAGCCATTCTCTGCCTGGATCTTGTAGTTGAGCATCGATGGCAACGCGTCGGTCGAGCGCGCGAGCACGTCTTCGCGAATGATGACGACCGTCACGCCAGAGGGGCCGAGGTTCTTCTGCGCGCCCGCGTAGATGACGCCGTATTTGCTGACATCGATCGGGCGCGAGAAGACGTCCGACGACATGTCGCACACGAGCGGCGCATCGCCAACGTCAGGCACATAGAACCACTGATTGCCGTGAATCGTCTCGTTCGAGGTCATGTGCACGTAGGCCGCGCCGGGCGTGAGCTGCAGCTCATCCTGCCGGGGCACGCGGGCAAACGTCGTGTTCTCCGTGGTTCCAGCGACCTTGATGGCGCCGAACTTCTTCGCTTCCTTGTATGCCTTCTTGCCCCAATCGCCAGTGACGATGTAGTCGGCCGTGCCACCTGCCGTGAGCAGGTTCATCGGCACCGATGCGAACTGCGTGCTCGCGCCACCCTGCAGGAAGAGCACTTTGTAGTGGGCGGGAATACCGGCCAGTTCGCGCATGTCGGCTTCGGCGCGCGCGAGGATGTCTTCGAACGTCTTCGACCGGTGGCTGATCTCCATCACCGACATGCCGATGCCGGGGAGGGCAATCAGATCGCGCTGGGCTTCTTCGAGCACAGGCAGGGGCAGGACGGCGGGACCTGCAGAAAAGTTGTAGAGACGATGTTCGGACATGAGACTCCTGAGCGGCCGAACTAAAGTTCGGCCCTACGTACTTAGTTCACGGCGTTCGGTGCGACGCCAGTGTCGTTGAATGATTTTACGATCCGCACGGTCTCGGCCGCGATGGCTTCCTGCGCCTGGTCGGTCGACGCCCCAATGTGATGGGTGCCGTAGACGCCCGGCTCTTTCACGATCGGATCGGTGAACGGGCCGGTGGCGCCTGACGGCTCGTCACCGAACACGTCGAGCCCCGCGCGAATCTTCTTCGTACGGATCGCCTCGGTCAGCGCCGCGCTGTCAACAATTTCACCGCGCGCGCAATTGATGAGGGTGCTGCCCGGCTTCATGCGCGAGAGGAACGCGGCGTTCACGAGCCCACGCGTAGCGGCCACGAGCGCGAGATGGATGCTGAGCACATCACACGCGGCGGCGACATCACCCGGTGTGGGCAGGATGCGAATCGGCGACGACAGATCGAGCCCTAGCGCCTGCGCTTCGGCGGCGGTCATGTCGCGATCCTGGCCGTCAAACGGCTTGTCCCAGATCACGACCGGCATCCCGAAGGCGCGTGCGCGCGGAATCATGAGGCTGCCGATGTTGCCGACGCCGAGCAGGCCGAGCGTCTGGCCGAAGATGCCGCGCGCTTTCGAGTACTCCTTCTTGTTCCAGGTGCCGGCGCGCAGGTCCGCGACGCCGTCCGGAATCCGCCGATCGATGGCGAGCATGAGACCGAACGCCAACTCCGCCACCGCGATGGAGTTCTTGCCCGGACAATTCGCCACGACGATCTGTTTCGCGGTCGCCGCCTTCACGTCGATCGTGTTGTAGCCGGCGCCGGCGCGCACGATCAGCTTCAGTGACGGCCCCATCATGGGTTCGGTCACTTTCGTCGAACGCACGATCACGACCTGCGGCGCTTTCGCGGAAATCGCATCGGCCAGCGCCTGATCCTGTAGATCCGGCTCACTCATCACGTCGCAGCCGAGCGCCTTCAATCCCTCGATGCCGCTCTTCTCGAACTTGTCTGCAATCAGCACTTTCATATCAGGTGTACCAAGATCCCGTCTCGAAGCTTCGGTTCAAACCATGTGGACTTGGGCGGCATGATGCCGCCGGCGTCCGAAATCGCCATCAAATCGTCAACCGTCGTCGGCACGAGCGAAAACGCCACGGCCGCTGTGCCCGAGTTCACGAGCCGCTCGAGTTCCGCCGTGCCGCGCATGCCGCCCACAAAATCAATGCGCTTGTCGGTGCGCGGGTCGCCGACCGAGAGCACCGGCGCGAGGATCTCCGACTGCAGGACGGCCACATCCAGTGACGCATCGCGCGGCGAGCCCGGCGCCGGCGTCGGCAACGTGAGCTGGTGCCAGGCCCCACCGAAGTACATCGACACGAGCCCGGCGCGCGATGGTGTCGGTGTGCCCGGTGCCACAGGTACACGTGCCCGAAGTGCTGCGAGAAACGTTTCAGGCGTCTGCCCCGCCAGGTCTTTCACCGTGCGGTTGTACGGCAGGATCTGCATCTGGGTGTCGGGAAACGCGACAGCGATGAACGCCTTCGATTCGCCGGCCCCGTGGAGCGCCGCCTGCGCGCGTGACGCACTCGCTGCGCGGTGATGACCGTCGGCGATGTAGAGCGCAGGCAGTGCGGCAAACGCACTGATGAGCGCCTCGACCTCTGATCCTGTCACACGCCACAGCTCATGCACGATCGCGTCATCGGCGATAAATGCATACAAGGGCGCAGCGTTCAACGCCCGGGCGGCAATCGCGTCGACCGCGGCCGACGCGCGATAGGTCAGGAATACCACGCCCGTTTGCGCGCGGAGCTCCGTGATGTGACGCGTGCGGTCGTCTTCTTTATCGGGGCGCGTCTTCTCGTGCTTCTTGACGAGTCCGTGGTCGTACTCATCCACCGAAAAACACCCTGCGAGCCCCACCTGCACGTGCGTGCCCATGGTCAATCGATAGAAATACAACGACGGTGTGTCGTCGACGATCATCGGCGCCGTGCGCCTCAGGTCCGCGAAGTTGTGCACCGCCTGTGCGTACACCGCATCCGCATACGGATTGGTGTCGCTTGCCAGATCCACCTCGGATCGCGTCACGCGCAGAAAGCTCAGCGGCTCTTTCGCCGCGAGGGCGCGGGCTTCTGCGGTATTGACGACGTCGTAGGGGACGGAAGCCACGCGTGGCGCGACGGCAGGCGCGGGGCGGAGCGCTCGAAACGGGAACAGCTGTGACATGTGGGCTAGTGCTCGGCGGACCGAGTGAGATTGGCCGACAAGCGTCGGCTGAGTTCAGCGAGGACCTTCGTGCGCGAGGTTTGGAAGTCGGCGAGCATCGACGCCGGAATGGGCTCACCGGGCGGCATCCGCTGGCGCGCCGACACGGGATTGATGAAGGCACCGTTGCGGCGAACGCGATAGTCGAGATGCGGCCCGGTGGCCGCGCCGGTCATGCCGACATACCCGATCACTTCACCCTGCTCCACGTGCTGTCCCGGACGGAGTCCGGCGGCAAACGACGAGAGGTGCAGATAGAAGGTGTCGTAGCCCGTGCTGTGATGCAGCACGACCTGGTTGCCGCCATCGCCGGCCCATCCATTCGACACGACGGTGCCGGCCGAGACGGCGATGACTTTCGCGCCCATCGGCGCCGCGTAGTCGACGCCGAGGTGCGCGCGGCTGAAGCCGTAGATGGGATGCTTGCGATTCATCGAGAAGCCCGATGTGATGCGCGGGTTGAAGCCGAGCGGCGATTTCAGAATTTCGCGTTTCAGCGATCGGCCCTTCTCGTCGTACCACGCGAAGCGGCCGTCGGGCCCCTGCGCGCGAATGGCCGTGATGGCACGACCGCTATGGTGCAGGATCGCGCCGGACACATCGCCATAGCCGACAAACTGCCCGTCACGTGTAACGCGCTCGTACAAGACCTCGAAGCGATCACCGGGCTGGAGCTCGGAATTGAAGTCCACTTCCCCGCCGAAGACGTCGGACAGTGTCAGCGCCAATTCGAGATTCTCGCCAGCGGCATCGAACGCCGCACTCAGCGAGTTGTGCGCCCTGGTGATCTCAGCCGAGGTCGCCACGACGTTCACTTCGCGGGGGTACGGGACGACTTCCACCGCAAACTGTGCGTCGGCGTCGCGGGCGGACGCGCGGCGCACCACGCGCAGAAATTTCGACGCATCGATCTCGTAGCGGAACTCGCGGAAGAGACCGTCGAGCGTGCGCGTGAGCTGGTAGGGCTGATCAGCGCGCAGCAACCGGGGATTGAACACGCCCTTGACCGCATCGACTATCGCCGTGGCCGTCGCGACGTCAATCGAGTTGCGCATCAGCAATGTCTGGAAGGTCGCGGCCTGAGGGACGACCGCCGCAATGGTGTCGGCCTCACGCGCCAGCGAGATGTCGCCGCGCGTGGTCGTCGATCGCGCAAACCCGGTACACGCGACGGCCCCGGCGAGGCTGCCGGCAACAATCACGGTGAGCACACCAGTTCGCGTCAACACGTCGAAGCAAGGCAGTTTAGCATTGGGCATGGACGTCCGGTTGATCCAAACGCCCGTCGGCCTGTTGAAACTGACCGCTAGTGAGACGGCCCTCACGGGGATCTGGCTCAACGCCAAGGGGGCGCCGGACCGTGGCCGCGCAACTGGCGTGCTCGCCGAGGTACAGCAGCAGCTCGTGGCCTATTTCGCAGGGAAACTCGAGACGTTCGATCTGCCCATCGTGCTCACCGGCACGGCGTTTCAGTGCGAGGTATGGACGATGCTGCGATACATCCCATTCGGTGTGACCTGTTCATACGCTGAACTTGCAGAGCGCATCGGCAGACCTGCCGCCGTGCGCGCCGTGGGCGCCGCCAACGGACAAAACCCCATCCCAATTGTGATTCCCTGTCACCGCGTCATCGGCAAGAACGGGACGCTGACAGGATTTGGCGGTGGCCTGAAAATGAAAGCGTGGCTGCTGCGCCACGAAGACCCTCAGGCGCAGTTGTGGGACGCCTGAAGATCATTCACCGTGAAGGGCGTAAAGAACGGGAAGACAGATTTTCGAAAATCTCTTTGAAAAACTGTCCTGTGGACTTCTTCACGTCCTTCACGGTTGATGGCTTTTGCTTCTAGAAACCCGCGCCGCCGCCGCGCGGCGCTGACGACGGCGGCACCAGACCCTGCAGACGCATGTAGGTGACGATGTTGCCGTAGTGTTCGTTGATGTGCTGCGTGTTGTAGAACATCGCGCCGAACTTCGAGCGGTTCGACGTGCCGTTGCGCTCGGCCATGTTCGCGTCGGTCAGCGCATCGAACGCCTTGTCGCAGCGCGCGAACGATTCGCCGAGAGCCTTCACGATGTCGGCCTTCTTCAGGTCCTTGGCCGCGGGCGTCGGCTTGCCGCCGTTGTCGAATCGCGCAGGCGCCGCTGTTTCACCGGCCATCAGGAAGCACGCGCCGTTGTTGTCATCCGTCAGATGGCCCATCAGACCGGCCCAGGTGCGCACTTCAGGCGTCGGCGACCAGCCGTACTTGTCTTCCGGAAACTGATCCGCGGCCTTCGTGATGTTGGTCTTGATGTTGTTGAAGATCGTGCGCACTTCCATGGTGACACCGGGCAGGGGGCGGGGCTGTGGAGCCTGGCCCGGCGCCGCCGGCTGCTGAGCTGAGACTGCGCCGACAAATGCTGCGCAACACACGAGAGAGATACCGATCGATTTCATTGCCAATCCTCCTGAGGACGTACGGGTCAGGGGCTTAACTTACCATTAGGCGAGCCACCTCTTATATAGTCTCGGGCGAACCATCCTGGAGGACTCCCGCAATGAGAAAACCGCTCTACGCAGTACTGACCGTCACGTTTGGCGTGGCGCTGGTGGCGTCGCTGCCGATCCGCGCGGTCTCCGCGAGCAACGAGCAGATCGACTACGACGGCATCAACAAGATCAAGACACAGGGCCTGGTCGTCGCCAACTCACAGGTGATGCAGGTCTCGAGTTATCTGACTGACGTCTACGGACCACGGCTCACCGGATCGCCCAATGCGCAGAAGGCGGGCGAATGGGCCGTCGCGAAGATGAAGGAGTGGGGCCTCACCAATGTCTCGCTCGAACCGTGGACGCCGTGTCCGGCTCAGCCCGCGCCAGCGGCGGGTGCCGCAGGCGCGCCCGCAGCCGGTGGCGGACGTGGCGGCGGTCAGCCTCCGGCGTGCAGCTTCCCGCGCGGATGGGTGAACGAGAAGTTCTACATGTCGGCCGTCGCGCCACAGCAGTTCCCGATCTCGGGCACGCCGACGGGTTGGACGCCGGGCACTGCGGGCCTCGTGCGCGGCGACGTCGTGATGGTGACGGAGAATACGGCCGAAGAACTTCAGGCGAAATACGCCGGCGGCAAGCTCAAGGGTAAGTGGGTCATCACCGCGGCGGCGCCTGACGTGCCGGCGTACTTCACGGCACCGGGCAAGCGCTACACGAAGGAAGAGCTCGACAAGATGGACAGCCCGGATCATCCAGCCGAGATGGGCGCAGCGGCCCCCGGTGGACGTGGCGCGGCGCCCGCACCGCCGGCCGGCGGACGCGGCGGTGCAGCGGGCGGCGGCGCGCCGTTCAATCGCAACAACTGGTTCAAAACCGAAGGCGTGCTCGGCGTGCTCTCAACGGCACCGCGCGGTCACGGCATTTACACGATCGGCGGTTCATCGGCAACCGACCCAACGACGGGCCTGACGGCCATCGCGATTCCGGCAGAACAGTACGGCCGCATCGCCCGCATTCTGGAGAAAGGCATGCCCGTCACGATCGAAGCCGACATCAAGAACACCTACACCCCCAATCCCCCGATGTTCAACGTCGTCGGTGAAATTGCGGGTACGGACAAAGCCGACGAGCTCGTGATGCTCGGCGCGCACTTCGACTCCTGGCACGCGTCGACGGGGGCAACCGACAACGCCGCCGGCTCGGCTGCGATGATGGAAGCGATGCGCATCCTCAAGCAGAGCGGCGTGAAGCTGCGCCGCACGGTGCGGATCGGTCTGTGGACGGGTGAAGAACAGGGTCTGCTCGGATCACGCGACTACGTCACGCGTCACTTCGGCACGGCGGCAGCAGGTGGCGGTCGTGGCGGTGGCGGCGGACGCGGTGCGGCAGGCGCGCCGGGCGCGGCTCCCGCAGCGGCACCGGCCCCAACACCGGCGGCCTTCACGCCGGCCCACGCGAAGTTCGCGGGCTACTTCAACATCGACAACGGCACGGGCGCGATTCGCGGCATCTACCTGCAGCAGAACCAGGCCGTGGCACCGATCTTCCGCGAGTGGATGGAGCCGTTCCGCAGCATCGGCATGACGGCGATCAACGTCGGCAACACCGGCGGCACCGACCATCAGTCATACGACGCGCTCGGTCTGCCCGGCTTCCAGTTCGTGCAGGACGAAGTCGAATACAACTCGATGACGCACCACACGAATCTCGACAGCTACGAACGCCTGCAGCCGGAAGACATGCGCCGCAACGCGACGATCGCGGCGGCGTTCGCATTCCTCGCCGCGAACCGCGACGAGAAACTCCCGCGCAAACCGGCGACGGCGCTGCCGGGTGGGGGACGCGGCGGGATGTGAACACGTGGATCAGTAACTGAAACGGGGCGCCTAGGCGCCCCGTTTTTGTTTCTACCGCGGTCCGCGTCCGCCGCCGCCAGGTCCGCGGCCACCGCCACCCGGTCCACGCCCGCCACCACCTGGGCCGCGACCACCGCCGCCGCCGGGGCGACCGCCCCCGGGCCGTCCGCCACCGCCGGGACGACCACCGCCACCGCCATGCCCTGTCGTCGGACCGCCCTGACGACGGCCAGCGCCACGGGCGCGATCAGCGGCTTTGCGCGCGCGGATTTCTGCGATGCGCTGCGCGAGCGGCACCTCGAGCTTGGCTTCCGGCTTGGCGTTGTAATCGAAATCCGGCAGCGTCACGCGCTGCAACGGTTTGCCAATGGCCTTTTCGATCGCGCGCAGATCGCTCTCTTCGTCGCGGCTCACAAACGTGAACGCTTCGCCGGTCGCTTCCGCGCGACCCGTACGGCCGACGCGATGAATGTAATCCTCAGGCACCATCGGCACGTCGAAGTTCACGACGTGACCAAGTTCGTTGACATCGATGCCGCGTGCCGCGATGTCCGTGGCGACGAGTACCGGGAACTTGCCGGTCTTGAACCCGGCGAGCGCGGCCGTGCGCTGCGTCTGCGAGCGATTGCCATGAATGCGCTCAGCGTTCACGCCGTGACGCACGAGGAAGTCGGCAAGCCGATTCGCGCGATGCTTGGTGCGGGTGAACACGAGCGCCTGCTTCATGTCGCCACGCTTGAGCAGCGCAAGCAGCAGCGATGACTTGAGTTCCTGCGACACCGGGTAGATCGCCTGCGTGATGCCCGATGCGGGCGCTGCCTGGCGTTCCTTCTGAATGAAGACCGGGTTGTGCAGCATCTCGCGCGTCAGCGCCTGAATCGGCGGCGGCATCGTGGCGCTGAAGAACAGCGTCTGGCGCTTCTGCGGAATGAACCGCAGGATCTTGCGAATCTCCGGCAGGAAACCCATGTCGAGCATGCGGTCCGCTTCGTCGAGCACGAGGTGCTCGAGCTTGTCGAACTTCGCGTAGCTGTTGCGCAGGTGATCGAGCAACCGGCCCGGGCACGCGATGATGACGTCCACGCCCGAGCGCAGTGCATGCTCCTGCGGGCCCATGCCGACACCGCCGTAGATCGCGGCACCCGTGACCGGCGTGTGGACGGCGAGATCTTTCATGTCGTCGAGAATCTGCTGGGCAAGCTCGCGCGTGGGCGCCAGCACCAGCGCGCGCGTCGTGCCGCGCGGCTTGTCGATCAGCTTGTTGAGAATCGGCAGCAGGAACGCCGCTGTCTTGCCGCTGCCCGTCTGCGCGCACGCGAGCAGATCGCGTCCTTCGACGCCGGGCGGAATGGAGTCCGTCTGAATAGGTGTGGGACGGACAAACCCGAGTTCCTTGATACCGAGGAGCAGGGAGGGATGGAGCTTGAAATCAGTGAAAGCCAAGCTCCCACTGTATCACCGGGCCTTTGGGCGCCCGCCCCCGGCCTAGTCCGTGTCGATTTCGAGGCGATGGATGTCGCCGAGAATCACGCTGTAGGCGAACGCGCCGAGCAGGGCGACGACGGCGATGTAGATCAGCGGGCCGACAAACGAGCCGGTGATGCCGAACGTGATGCCGATGACCATCGGCGTGACGATGCCCGCGAGGTTGGCGCTGAAGTTGAAGATGCCGGCGGTCAGACCAATGAGCTTCTTCGGCGCGACGTCGGAGACGACGGTCCAACCGAGGTTCGTCATGCCCTGACCAAAGAACGCGATCGACATCACGAGGATGACGAGCGCGTTGTTATCCGCAGGCACGTAGTTGGCTGCGATGATCGTGGACGCGAGCAACAGACCGCTGACGATCGGCAGTTTGCGCGCGAGGTTAGCAGACCCCGTTTTTTTGAGGATGATGTCCGAGATCAATCCGCCGAGCAGCACGCCGGCCGACGCGCCGATAAACGGCAGCGCCGTCATGAAGCCGGCCTTAATGAACGTCATGCCGCGCGCGGTGACCAGATATGTGGGGAACCACGTCACGAAGAACACCTGCGTGGAGTTGCCGCCGAACTGACCAATCGATGCGCCGATGATCTGCCGATGCTTCAGCAGCGCGCGGATGTGGCTCCACTTGAAGCGCAGCGGCTCGCCTTTGTACTCACCGCCGCCGCCCGCCTCGATCAAGTCGACCTCGGCCTTATTCACAGTCTTGCTGTCGGCGAGGTTGCGATACACAAACCACCACAGGATCGAAAACAGAATCCCGAAGCCACCGACGATCACAAACAGACCGCGCCAACCGAAACGCTGCGTCAGCCAGAAGAGCGGGATGCTGAGAAAGCCGAGGCCCGCGTACTGTCCGAACGAGTAGATGCCGTTGGCGCGCGCGCGCTCCTGTTGCGGAAACCACGTGGCAAGAATCCGGCTGTTGGCCGGAAAGCATGGCGCTTCGAAGATGCCGACGCCGATGCGCGTCGCGATCAGACTCGTCAGCGACGTCACGGCACCCATCAACGCCGTGAACAGTGACCAGAACGCCACCGCGATGAAGTACGTGAGGCGTGTGCCGAAGCGATCAAGGAAGATGCCGCCGGGAATCTGCAGCGCCGCGTAGCTCCACGAAAATGCGGAGAACACGAGGCCCATTTGCGCCGCCGACAGCGCGAGGTCCTTCGTGAGAAACGGCGCCGCGATCCCCAGCACCGTCCGATCCAGATAATTAATCATCGTCCCCGTAGCGACGAGCGCCAGGATCGGGAACCAGCGAACATTGGTCGGTCGGGACGAGGTCGATGGGGTCATGGTGTGCGTGTGCGGCGAATGGTCAGCCGCCGCGCGATGCTAGCACCTGACACCCCCCGTGTTACTGCGGATAACGTGTTGACACGGTTACACGCCTTTCTGGGTGCTACCAGAGGCCAACCTTCCCCTTCACCGAGTCGATGAGCTTGATGGGATCGAAGCCGATGCCCTTGCGAAACACCGTGTCGACCTTGCGCACGTCACCGATCGAGGTCGACGGATCACCCATCACGAGCATGAGGTCTGCCTGTTTGCCGATGGCGATCGAGCCGACCTTCGCATCTCGGCCCAGATACTTCGCGCCGTTGAGCGTGGAGATCTTGATGGCCTCGAGCGGCGAGTGGCCCTCTTCGACCAACAACTCAACCTGCCGCTGATTCGCGTAGCCGGGGATGACGCCGCCTGATCCGGTCGGATCGGTACCGGCGACGAGCATGCCGCCTGCCTTCGCGAATGCGAGTTCGAGCGCCATCATCTTTGGGAAGAGCTGCTTGTAGACCGAGGTCTGCGAACTCGCCACGCGCTGGTAGGACGCTTCGAACTGCGTCTTGAGATCGGGCAGCAACACGTCGATGCCCGGTGGCATCGGACGGCCGGGCGTGAACGTCTCGAACACGGTCAGCGTCGACGTCAACGCGACTTTCTTGTCGACGAGTTTCTTGATGAGCGCCTTCACCGGCTCGCTGTTGATGTCGGCCGCGACCACAGACTGCTGCCCCGGTCCTTGTCCGGGACAGACATCCACCTGCTTGTTCGGAAAGAAATCTGTCGCTGCGGCGAACCCATGCTCGAGATTGTCGATGCCCATGTCGGCTGCTTCGCCGAGCGTCACCGAGCACAGATGGGCCGTCACCTTCAGCCCACGCTTGTGCGCCTGATCAATCGCCGCCGCGAGATCCGCGCGCGAGATTTGCATGTACGCCTTGAACGACGTCGCGCCCTGATCGGCCCAGTAGTCGACATGGCGACGCGCGTCGGCTTCGCCCTTGAGGGCCGTCATCTGCAATGAACCCGGGCGCGGGCCGTTCAGATACGGCGCGGTCGCATCAATCGCGGGGCCGACAATCTCGCCGGTCTCGGTGCCGCGCGCGAGCGACATGTCCATGAAGCCGTTCTCGTTGCCGGCCGTTCGCATGGTCGTCACGCCGCCGCCGAGATAGAGCCGCACAAAACTGGCGCCGAGTTGCCCGTACACTCCGGGCCCGGTCGGATAGTAAAGATGCTCGTGCAACATCACGAGGCCGGGCAGCACGCTCTTGCCCGTGCCATCGACGACCGTCGCACCCTCGGGCACTGGCGTTGACGCGGCCGGCCCCATCGCCGCGATGTTGCCGCCGCGAATGATGAGTGTCTGATCGGCGCGCGCCGGCGCGCCGGTGCCGTCGATCACGCGCACATGCGTAATGGCGACAATCGCGCCGTCTACCTTGAGGTACGCACGATTCGGATTCGGCGCCTGGCCACCCGCCCCCTGGCCACGTTGCGCAGCAACGAGACCGGCACACACCAAAACAAGGGCGGCGACGATGGCAGCTTTTTTCACGCGGGTAGCTTACTCCGTACTAGCGTCGTGGTCGCTGTCGGGCCGCGAGTTGCACGAGCCGGCCCAATTCTTTGATGGGCTCGGGGTTGTCATCGACTTGCAGTCGCAACACAACGTCGTTGTGGAGCCAGACGCCGCCGTCTTTCTTCACGACGATCATCGCCGCGCTCTGCTTGCCGCGAATGTCGCCGCCGGCGGCATCGCCCGCTTCGAGCGCGGCCTGCAGCCGGAAGGAAATGTGGTTGGGCTTGCCGTCTTTGTCTTTCGCGCTGTTCTCAAACGCGTCGACCATGTTCTGCACCACGGCCGGGCCCGCGAGAATGTTGCCCTGTGCCGTGCAGTGCGGCCCTTGCTTGTCACCCGCCCACGTCGTGGACTCCGCGCCGGTGTGGGCCGCGAATTCACCGTTCGCGTTCATGACCGCGAACTGTCGGCCGGCCTTCTGCCACTTCTGCCCGCGGAGTGTCTCATCGGGATCACCGGCGAGGATCGCCTTGATGATGTCTTTCGGCGCCATCCCCGTCTTCAGTAGTGCCATCCCGCGCGGCCCGTAGTTGACATTGACGATGGCCTGCGTGGCCACAGCGCCCACGCCGGCCTCGGCCCAGAGCACGCCGTTGCCAACAGAGAACACGCGCGACTGCACGGCGCCACCAATCTCACCGGTCTCCGGATCGAAGCCCAGAATCGAAAACGTGCCTGGCGGATCCGTGGGCCCGTTCACCTCGCGCTGCTGGGCGCTGAGGGTGAGTGATGCGATAAGTCCAATCGCGCAGAGCAGAAACACATGACTGACACGTTTCATGGCATGACCTCGTGGCTATCTGGTAGTCGCGGATTCCGGAATCCGATCATCGTAGTGTTCTCGCAAACAGTCTGGGCAAATGCCATGCGAAAACAGCGCGTCGCCGCGCTCCTGAAAATATCGTTCGATCAATTGCCAGTCGCCAACCTCGCTCCGGAGCTTGCGACAGTGCGAGCAGATGGGAATGATCCCGCGCAAGGTGCGCAGCTCACCGACAACGGCCGAACTGGCCGCGTACAGCCGCACGCGCCTCCGAATCGTCAACACGCCCAGCGCGTTCAACGAGGCGATGGCAATCACGTCACCGGCCACATCCACGCCGCCGCCGCCGAGCGTCGTCATCCGCAGCCCGATGACGCCGAGACTCAGCAGCACAGGCGAGACGCACTGCCTCACGGGCGTATCGGGCATCGCGAAATACATAATGCACAGGATCAACACCGGACTTCGCAGTGGCAGGCCGGAGCCAGCGGGCCGAATCGAGTTCAATCCCACGGTGACCACTGCAACCGCGATCGCGATCCAGAAGACGGCGTTCGAATACGACGCCCGCGTCTTGACCCGTCGCATGGTCAGGATGCCGACGGTCGGCAAGACCACGAGGATCAGACGCAGTAACAGCCGTTGCTGAAGCTTCGCCCAATCGTGCGCGTAGAGGTCAAAATCCGACTTGATGAACCAGATCGCCGGCACGAGTAACAACGCCAGACCCGTGGCCGCCAGACGCTTGTCGCTGGACAGACGCACCTCGTCCAGCGATTCGGCGGCGTCCTGAACGCGGGTCTGGAGGGCCATGCGTCAGGCATTCTATGCTGGCGCCGCCTCACGTATCATCGACACCATGCGAAATGACCCCCGACGACTGGTCGCAACCGCGTGCGCCGTGGCGTTCCTGCTGTCGCTGCCGGTCTGGCACGTCTCGCCAGCGGCCCAGGGCTCCAGCGTTGCGAACGTTCCAACGGCTGTTCCGGCCAGGCTCAGCGACGCGGAATTCTGGAAGCTCAGCACGGAGATGTCCGAGCAGAACGGGTACTTCCCATCCGAGAATTTCGTCGGCAACGAGCTCTCATTCCAGTGGGTGATTCCCAACCTCAAGAAGACGATCACGCCGGGCGGCGTCTACCTGGGCGTGGGCCCCGATCAGAACTTCACCTACATCGCCGCACTCAAGCCGAAAATCGTGTTCATCGTCGACATCCGCGAAGGCAACCTGCTGCAGTTGCTGATGTACAAGGCGCTGATGGAGCTGTCGGCCAATCGTACGGAATTCGCGGCGAAGCTCTTCGGTCGCAAGACGCCTGCGGGCGTGCACGCTGATGCGAGCGCGGACGCGATTCTGGCGGCGGTCCATAACCAGCCGGCGGATCGCGCCGTGTACGACGCGACGCTGAAGTCGATCCGCGCGCACCTCATCGACACGCATCACTTTCCGATCAGCGACGTGCAATGGAGCAGCCTTGAGCGCATCTACGCCACGTTCTTCGCCTATGGACCTGGCATCACCTACCAGAACGGCAACAGCGGTCGCGGCGGCAATCAGTACCCGACGTACTGGGACATGCAGGTCACCGACGACGCGCAGGGCAAGAACCACGCGTACATGGCGTCCGACGAGCAGTTCCAGACCATCAAGCGGATGGAAGAAGCCAATCTGATCGTGCCGGTCGTCGGCAACTTTGGCGGCGCGAAGGCCATTCGCGCCGTTGGCACCTGGGTGCGCGAGCATGGCGGCACCGTGACGACGTTCTATACGTCGAACGTCGAGCAGTATTTGTTTCAGGACAACATCTGGCGCGAGTACTACAAGAACGTGGCGACGCTGCCGCTTGACGAGACGAGCACGTTCATTCGATCGGCGTTCAACATGGGTGGGTTCGGCGGCGGTAGTGGCGGCCTTCGATCCGCACAGCTCACGTGCGGCATTCAGGAATTGCTGGCCGCGTTCACTGCCGGCCGGATCAACAGCTACTACGACGTCATCGGGATGTCGAAGTAGCGCTCACCGACGTACCGGGCCCGGCCGCGTGATGAATTCAGCGACCGCGCTCACGAAGCCCTCGTGCGTATCTTCGAGTTGCGCGCAGTGGTCGGCAATCGGCAACACGACGTAGCTGCGCGTGGCCGAACCAACAGCCGCGAGAAACTCACCCGCGGCGGCGGGCGATGCCCCCGCGTCATTCGATCCGTGAATCAGCATGACGGGCGCGAAGAGGCGCTCAGCCTTCAGTTCGTTCCACTCGTGATCATCCTTCCACTCGGCGAAGATCGGGTCGCTCGCCAGTGCGGCGGCCACGAATGCCTTGATCACTGCCGGCGGTGTCACTTGCGGCGTGACGAAATCACTCGCCGCACCGTCC
>Ga0114969_10000518_pt1 | contig 33204 bp, 20 predicted proteins | sample M_130807_MF_Meta_FD_87316 | JGI IMG/M metagenome (GOLD analysis project Ga0114969, IMG submission 87316) | Freshwater microbial communities from Lake Montjoie, Canada to study carbon cycling - M_130807_MF_MetaG | ecosystem: Environmental > Aquatic > Freshwater > Lake | place: Lake Montjoie...
GGAAAAGTAATCTCTGTTGAAGCTGAATCCAGCGCTGGCCGAAACCGAAAATAGTTCGCTCAGCGAGCGCTCGTAAGTTAATGCTGCAATGCCACGCATGGCAAGGAAGGGTGAAAAGGTGATGGCGTTTTGTGGACGATCGAAACCTGATGTGCTGGAATTGCCATTTTTATGTTCGCCAAAGATTGGGCTGTTCGCCGGCGTGTACATTTTGTCCAAATCGTTGGCTGAACCCGCTTGTCCGTAGACAAGCGGTGCTGCCAATGTGAGCAGTACAAACAACAGCTGAACCTTTGTTTTTTTCATTGTATTGTTGTGCTTAAATTACTTTATTGGTGACAGGTTGCCTAAGTATCCTTTACCATGGTACATCTCGCCAATGTACATCATTGGAAAGCAGCCTAAGCAGCATAGTATTTGTGGAATAATTTTCATTGATGTTTTTTTGAATTCGAAGTAGAAGCGGTTGTCAAATACCTGTGTGCCGTAAGCATCGATTGATTTTTTTTCTTCTTTCGGTGTTGTTGCACTATTGATGAGGTATTTTCTTTTTTGGTAGCCACCTGTATTGTAATCGAAAACAGCATATTCCACCTCGTTAAAGTCTTCTTTATTTGATTTTGCTTTCTTTTTGCTTTTGCCTTTGGCTGTGATCTCTACTTCGTTGAAAGAAGAGCCGTAAAGCACGAAGAAATTTGATTTGTCGTTGATGACACTTACATCGTATTTGCTCCAACCCGAATAAGTAATTTGTCGGTCAACGTTGGTCGCCCAAACGATATCACCCTTTTCATTGATTTTGAATGCAGTAACATTGTCTTTTCTACAATATGGATCTTGGTAACAGGTGGTTCCTCCGTTTCCATTGCTCACGCAACGGGTTACGGTATAGTTGTACATGATAGAGCAAAAGAGCACTAAGTTGTCTTTATCGATAGACTGAACACTTTCAATGGTGTAATTGCTTTGCAATGATTCTTCATCTGATTTTGCAGCATCATTTCCTTTTTTAGCATCTTTTTTCCTTGCCTTTTTCTGATCTTCTTTGTCTTTAGAAAACAATTTATTCAATTGGTCTTTGGTGAACATTGAAAAGTTGATGCTTTTGATGGTGTTGTTTTTGTTGTCAACAATGGCGTAAAAAATACCATGGGTGTCGTAGCCATTTGGATCTTTGATCAGGTCGCAGAAGAAGCCGAAAACCTTGGTACTCTCTTTTCCGATGATGTAGTTGAAGTCGAAGAGTGTTTTGTTGTCAAATTGGAAATTCAAGGCGCTAAGAACACCTGTTTTCAAATTCACCACTGACAATACCGGATATCTTGATGATTCGCCCTTGCGTAGTGTTTTCAACTCGTCTTTACTTTTGGTAATAAAGGTTTTGAGGTGAAGGTTTCCGTCGTTGCCCAATTCATAAGAAGCCGAGAGGCTGTTTGAGCGTTCCGCGATAACATAAGGAAGAGTAACTTGATTAGAGGCTTCAAAACCAAAATCTCTGTTTAACAAACGGTATTCAATCTTCACGTTTTCTCCTTTGTCGCCAGCCATTTCACCGCCGATGAGTATTTTTTCATCAAGGTCTTTATTCGCCATTACAAAAAGTTCAGCCTTTTTCTTTTGTCCTTTTACTGAAGTGAGTTCGTATATTTTTTGCAGTTGTTTTTGCGCCTTCAAGTTGCCGTCGAAGCTTTGTACGTAAAGCTCATCTTTCGCCTTAGTTTCTTTGATCCAAAACACATACACTGACTTTTCAAAGAAAATGGTTTTGTAGTAAGTTAAACCTTGGTACTTACTTTCGCTGGCTTTGTTTTCAGGAAAACCGATGAGGGCCGCAGCATAGGTTTTCTTCATGGTGATTTTATCTAGGGCGATCAACTTTATCTTCGAAGATTTCCCACCTCCAAATGCACGCTGGTATTTTGTGAATTTCGCAAAAATGAATTTAGAGTTGAAGCCAATAAATTCATCGAAAAATCCATCGTTACTGTTGTCGTATAGTTGTTGTTCTGACCACGAAGCTTTAAGTTCTTGCGCTTTTGCGACAACAACACTAACACATAATAAAAGCAATACCAATTTTGATTTCATAGTTTATTTTGTGTTTAATTACCAGCCAATACCTAAAGTGTATCCAAAAAGAATTGTGGGCGAGTACACAACTATTTTATCGCTTGTTGCAATGTTGATTGTTTCTGTTGAGCCATTGACGTCAATAGTGGTTTCTTTGAAAGCCAGAAAAGACGCTATTCTCATGCCAAATCCGATGTAAAAATCATGACTGGTTTGTACTTTTCCTGATGTACAAGAGGAGAAACCCCATGACATATTTAATACCGTATTTTGTAAATCTACTTTTGCTGTGCTGTCATTGTAGTAAGCGCTTGTGAGAACGTCATAGGTGTTGGTATAAAAGCGACTGTTGATGTCGAAGTACGAATTGAATTCATCCTGAGAAAACCCATCGTAATATAGGCGCAAGCCAGCACTTAGGTAGGGGCTTGAATTGGGAATGAAGGTGCCTTCGACAACAATGTCTTGTAAATTGAGACTTGATTTAACTGGACTTTGCAAATCGTAAAATTCATCAGTAGAAAGCAAGTAGACGTAGTCTCTATTGTAGCTGGAACCCAGGCCAACTCTGGCTGAAAAATTATTGTTGATGAAGCGTTCGTATTCCAATGCAAAAATACTTCGGGTGAGCAGTAAGGGTGAGAATTTTATAATGTTTTTTGGACCGTCAGAAATGTCGCCTTTTGATGATGTTCGTTCACTTCCAGCGATGGAAGCGCTCGGTGGAGTGTAGATGTTGTCCATCTCGTTGCTGGTTCCTTGTGCATTTAGCAAAAAGCAGCAAAATAGAAATGATATGGAAAGTAAAGCGCGCACGTTTGTATTCTATTTGATTTTGATTAATACAACGTATGGAGTGAGGTTTTTGATCAACTGCTCCGTTGTGAGGGTTTGTGAATTGTAGTTGGGCAATACAATGCTTTCGGGCAAAAGTTCAATGAGCGTTTTTACATAGTTCAATTTTATGGCGTACGACACGTTGTCAGTTTCATGCACCGTTGAGTTGATTAAACCGACCAACAATCCTTTTTCGGTAAAGACAGGCCCCCCGCTATTTCCTGGTTGTACGGGTACTGATGTTTGAAAGGCATTGATGGCGTTGTTGTAACCGGTTTTTGCAGATATTTTACCATCGGTAAATTTTGCTTCTTTACCCATTCCGCCTAAAGCGTGTGGGTAACCTATGGTGAAAACAGATGCCCCAACTTCAACGCCTCCTGTTTCTTTGAAACCATATTTTAGCGGACCGGCAAGGGCTGTAAATGCCTTGTCGCTAATTTTTAAGATCGCTAAATCGTTGTTGTTGTCTTTTTGTACAACCTCTGCGCTGTATAGCTTGGTGGTGCCCCCATCGGTAATTTCAACAGAAATAGTTTTGGCATCTTCAATTACGTGGTAGTTGGTGATGACATAACCGCTGGTGCTGATGATCAAGCCTGATCCGGTGGCTTTTACATCCAAATCAGATTGTGTCATTTCTAAATTTGAGGCATTGAAATTCACTTCTTTATACACAAGTCTATCAAAGCTAACAGCAGATTTTCCGCTCAAAACAAAGCCAATGTTGCTGCCGAAATCTTTGAAATTGGTTGTAGTAGTATATTGAATTTCACCATTGATGGAGAATATGTTTTGTTCGCCCGACAATACTTTTAAATTGTTGTCGGCAGCTTTTTTGATAGCTGACGAGAACATTCCCTCTACCAGCATATTTGATACTCCTTCAAACACGCTTCCAATATAAAATGAGCTTTCGGTGATGAGAAAGAAATTGTAGTTGTTCCAATCTTTGAAGCCAAAGAGTAATCCTGTTTTATCGCCGTTTTTTAGTCCGGTTATATTGACAGCAGATTCTACGGTGAACAAGTTCGATTGTGATGGAATGCTGATGTAACGCGCAGTTCCAGCTGCGGTAAGTGAGCTAAGTAGCAGTTTTCCGTTTTCCAATTTAGCACTACTCTTGTCGCTGGTGTACAAGTCCCAATCGTTTCTGTTGTTGTCAAATTCTTCACTAAAAATCAAACTCGCCTGTGCATCTTCGTTGTATTCTTTGTACTGACTTGATGCGATGCCATTTTTGTATTCTATTTCCTTCCATATTTTGCCGCTTTCGTAGTAAAAAAGAGACAGGCCTTCTTCAAGTCCTTTATCATTGAAATTTCTAATGCTTTTTGTTTTCCCGTTTTTAAAATACCATTTGCAAGAGCCGGTATAATGGTTTAGGTTTTCGTCCGTTGCGCTCAGCGTTAGAATAGAACCTTCAAAGAACAATGCGCCTCCATTGACGAAGAAAGATTTGTAATGGTTGCCAGTTGTTTTAGTGCGGTAGTAATATGCCGTTGATTCAGAACAAGGGTGTCCGATTTTATCGAAAAATTTTTTGTCTCCCGCTTGAGCAAAAGCACTGTTGCTAATGGCAAACACTATGACAAGGATGCGTAGTAACTTCATGTTGTGTAAAATTGAGTGCTAAACTAAAGATATTTACGCACAAACAATTTATTTTTTTGCACATATTGCTTTCATTGTCTTGTATACTTATTGAAAATGTTTCCGAACCGAAGCGTCAAGGAAATGACTCTATTGAATTACAAATTTGTGCATTTCACTTGAGTTGCCGAGCGCATAGAAATACAAACCTGATGGTAAGTCGCTGAGGTTGAGTTGTGACAAATAGCTGCCATTCGTTTTCCATCCTTCTTGTTTTTGCAGCACCATTTTGCCAACGAGATCGTAAACTCGAATGTCAATGGTTTGATTTTTCAAAACCTTATATGGCAAAATGATAGTGGCGCTTGCCGGGTTTGGATAGGGTATTTCAGTCAGCAAGACCTCGTTGCTGGTGGTACTCAGCCACTCGTCGTCGTAAGATGTATGCACGTTGATCCAATAGTGTTCTGGGAAATTTTGCGGCCATGACCAAGAGGGAATGAATGTTTGGTACCAATAAGACCAATTGGGGTTAAGCGGCAACAGGTTATTGTACGAGGCCCAGTAGGAGCAATTGTATTCACCCACTGTATATTTTGGAATAGTTGATAGGCCTTGTTCTTCCCAGCTAAAACCTCTGTAGGTATTGCCCATTTTAGTAATGGTGTCTTCTATGCTGTATTTGAAGCCAGGTTTAAAGCTCAAGGCGACGATTATGTTTTGTCCGCCTTTAAAGCGCGGTAAATTGGGTTGTAGCGTCAGTGCTGAAATGCCTTTGAAGCTCGTGTCGGTAGCAAAATCAGGAGTCAATAAAACGGCAATTGTTTGCTTGTTCGGCACATCTATTTCTCCCACGCCACCTTTAGTGGCTTTGAATTTGAGAAGTTTAAACTTCAGTTGATTCACATCATAGCGCATTTTGATGTCATTGCCCACCAACGTTCGCGTGCTCAAGGCTGAGTCATTCGCAATTTCAACAAAGAGGGTGTCTACAATGTCATCACCTGTGTTGCGGTGGTATTGAAAATACAGTTGAATGGAATCAACGTTGTACGGCAATGAGGGGCCAAATTCAGGATCGAGGTAATCTTTGAACAATTGCGCTTTAGGATCTATGATATTGGCGATTTTGTAGTTAGATCCACGGCCAACACCATTTGGATATTTGAAATAAGCAGAGTCTGGAAACAAATATTCGTCAAGATAGGGTGCGTTTTCATCACTGCCCGCATCCATGTTGGAATAAAATCCGTAATCGTACCAATTGGGCACCAAAGCGCCGCGGTAGTTGCTAATCGTGGGTTTAATGTTGGTCAATTCCGCACGGCAAGGCGGAAAAGAGTTGGGTACTGCAATATTCAATTGCGCTGAAAGCGAAGTTGCAAAAAGAACAAATAGTAGCAGTAGTTTCATTAGACTTGATTTTATTAACCGGTATTCGTCGTCTATGTAAGGTAAAAATCTATGCCAATTCTTTGCTGTATTCTTCAGTTGGAACGCAACTGCACACCAAGTTTCTGTCGCCATAAGCGTTGTCAATGCGGTTTACGGTTGACCAAAATTTGCTCTCGCTGAGGTAGGGCAGAGGACTCACTGCTTTCTCTCTAGAGTAAGGATGGTTCCACTCTCCAATGACATCGGCGATTGTGTGCGGTGCATTTTTAAGCACGTTGTTTTCTTTGTCGGCAATACCGTCTTCTATTTCTGCAATTTCTTTTCTTATTGCGATCATGGCTGTGCAAAAACGGTCTAGTTCTGATTTGGATTCACTTTCAGTAGGCTCTATCATCAGTGTGCCAGCCACTGGAAAGCTTACTGTTGGTGCGTGAAATCCGTAGTCAATCAATCGTTTTGCGATGTCCATCACTTCAATGCCGGCACTTTGTTTGAAAGCCCTACAATCCAAAATCATTTCGTGGGCGACTTTGTTGTTTTTACCTTGGTACAAAACAGGGTAATCGTTTTCGAGTTTTACTTTTAAGTAGTTTGCGTTCAACATCGCCATGCGCGTTGATTCTGCAACGCCCTCGAGACCCAGCATTCGGATGTATCCGTATGAAATCAATAGAATGAGTGCCGAGCTGAATGGCGCTGCGGCAACTGCGGGAATTCCTTTTTCTGATTTTTGGTAGGCCAGCGGGTGCGACGGCAAAAAGGGCGTTAAATGTTTCGCAACGCCAATTGGCCCCATGCCCGGACCACCGCCGCCGTGCGGAATGGCAAATGTTTTGTGCAAGTTGAGGTGACAAACATCGGCGCCAATTTCTGCGGGATTGGTGAGTCCAACCTGTGCATTCATATTTGCACCGTCCATGTACACCTGTCCTCCATATTTGTGAATGGTGGCCGTGATTTCCTTAATTCCTTCTTCGTAAACGCCGTGGGTTGAGGGATAGGTGACCATCACACAAGCCAAATTGTCTTTGTGCTGTGCTGCCTTCAATTCTAAATCTTGTAGATCGATGTTTCCTTGTTCATCGCATTTTACTAAAACAATGTCCATTCCCGCCATTGCTGCAGATGCCGGATTTGTGCCGTGGGCAGATGTAGGGATCAACGCAATGTTGCGCTGCGTTTCTCCTTTGTCATCTAAATATGCTTTGATGACCAATAGTCCCGCCAATTCCCCTTGTGCACCCGAATTGGGTTGAAATGAAATGCCACTGAAACCAGTAATTTCTTTGAGGTAGGCGCCCAAGTCGTTGATGATTTCTTGGTAACCCAGTGTTTGTTCTTTGGGCGCAAATGGATGCATGTTGGCAAACAATGGATTGCTCAACGGCATCATCTCTGCGGCAGCGTTTAGTTTCATGGTACAAGAACCCAATGAAATCATAGAGTGTACCAGCGAAAGGTCTTTGTTTTCAAGGCGCTTGATGTAGCGCATCATCTCCGTTTCAGAGTGAAAGGTATTGAATATCGGATGTGTCAAAAAAGGCGTCGTACGCAAGTTTAGCTGGGCGGCAGGGCTGTTGGCTATTTCATCTGCAGTAAGTATTGGCGCAGATTTACCAAGTGCTGCAGCCAAAGCGCCAAGTAGGGCGTTAAGGTTGGCAAGCGAGGTGCTTTCGTCAACGGCGATCAGTATGGCGTCGTTGAGTGCGCCAACATTGATTTGTGCTTTCAGCGTTTCTTCTACTATCCTTGAAAGCATTGCCTTGTCGCCAGTGATGCTCAAAGTATCAAAGAATTTATCAGAAGCGCAGTTTAGCCCAAGTGCGTTTATTTTTTGACGCAGTGCCGCTGCTTTTTGATGCACTTCTGAACCAATCGCTTTTATGCCTGCTTGACCATGGTAAACAGCATACATACTTGCCATGATCGCCAATAGCGCCTGCGCGGTACAAATGTTCGAAGTCGCTTTGTCGCGTTTGATGTGTTGTTCGCGTGTTTGTAAAGCCATGCGGTAGGCTTTTTTGCCTCGCGAATCTATTGAAACGCCGATGATGCGGCCTGGCATATTTCTTTTGAATTCGTCTTTCGCTGCAAAGAAAGCCGCGTGTGGTCCGCCAAAGCCCATGGGTACACCAAAGCGTTGCGAGTTTCCAAATACGATGTCAGCGCCAAATTTTGCAGGTTCTTCGATTACTGTCAGGGCCAATAAGTCAGTTGCAACAGCGACAGCAACGCCTTGTGCATGCGCTGCTGCAACAAAAGGGTGGTAATTTTCAACTACTCCATAAGCATTTGGATATTGCACCAAAGCACCAAAAAACTGATCGTTCAAGGCCACTGTTTTGAAGTCACCCAAAATAAGTGCAATGCCTAAAACTTTGGTGCGGGCTTTCAATACATCAATCGTTTGAGGAAAACAGTTTTGATCTACAAAAAAACTGTTGGCATTTTTTTTCACTGCTTCTCGGCTTCGTGAATTCAGTAACATGATCATGGATTCGGCGGCTGCAGTGGCTTCGTCGAGTAGCGAAGCATTTGCGATGTCCATTCCTGTCATGTCTAAAACCATGGTTTGAAAATTCAACAGGGCTTCCAATCTGCCTTGCGAAATTTCAGCTTGGTAAGGAGTGTAGGCGGTGTACCATCCTGGATTTTCACATACATTTCTCAGCACCACTGGCGGTGTAATGGTGCCGTAGTAGCCCAAGCCGATGTGTGAGGTGTACAATTTATTTTTTGCAGCCACGGCATTGATGTGGTTGAGGTAGTCGAATTCACTCAATGCTGCCGGCAGGTTTAATTTTTTGGGCAAACGGATGTGCTGCGGCACGATAGTACTTACCAATTGTTCGGTGGTAGTAGCTCCTGTGAGGGCTAACATTTCGTTGATGTCGGCTTGTGCCGAACCAATGTGTCTTTGTTGAAAGGGGATGGCCATAATGCTGAGTTGAAAATAGGGAGCAAAAATAACCTTTTCCATTGTGAATAGTGCGAAAAGGAGAAGGTCATTGCAAGTTTTTATTCACTAACATAGTTTTCTATATTTGCCCTATAAACAAAGAGAATGAAAAAGATTGTTGCGCTTTTATTAACAATTGTACTTGTGAGCAGCTTGGCCGCGCAAGATAGAATCCAAATGCTCAGCGGAAAAGAGAAGACGGGCTATTTTGACCACGAAAGCGCAAGCTATATTTACTATTCAAAAAAGCAGGGAGGTCCCAAAAAGAAAGTGAACAAGGAGAATGTGTTTAGAGTACTGAAAAGTGCCGGAGATACCCTTTATGTTTACAAACAAGATACCTTGGCCGAGGACGATTACAGTGTTGCGCAAATTGAAAAACACATGCAGGGTCAAATTGAAGCGCGCAAATATTACCGTCCGTGGTTGGCTGCTGCTGGTGGTTTTTGCGTTGGTGGTGCAAGTGGTGTTTTGCCTTTGTTTTACGCCTTTTTTTCTCCCGGACTCTATTCTGCCTTTGTGGGCACATGGAGTATCAATCCGTCACGCTTCATTGCATCAGATGAAACATTGCTTTCCAACGAATATTTCGTCAATGGCTACGATTTAGCCGCCAAGGGAAAAAAATTGCGTTACGCTGTAGTGGGCAGTCTCACTGGATTGGCAAGTGGAATGAGTTTGATGTACATGATTTATACCTACAAACCCTACGTGCCGCAATAGCACCGTTTTTACTTTGTTGCCAATACAATACCTTCCTTAAAAATGCGAATGGTGTTTTTAATGTCTTCCTTGCTGTGTGCCGCTGAAACAAAGCCTACTTCGTATCCAGAAGGACCCAAGTAAATCCCTTTTTGCAAAAGAAAAGCATGCAGTATTCTGAAGTGTTTCATCGATTTTGGATCAATGTCGCTTGCCGTTTTGATGTCTTTGTTTGAAAAGCGCAGCCAAAAAATGGAGCCTACGGAAACCATTTTAAAAGCCAATTTTTTTTCTTTGGCAAAAGCATTGACCGTATCGACCAAGGTTTTGGTTTTTAGCTCCAGTGCTTTGTAAAAACCTTTTTTCAAACATTCACCCAGTTGGGCTTGTCCAGCGCTCATTGCTACTGGATTTCCCGATAATGTTCCAGCTTGGTAAACAGGTCCGTCGGGCGCAATTTGTTTCATTATTTTTGCGCTTGATCCATATGCGCCCACAGGCATTCCGCCGCCAATAATTTTGCCGTATGTGATGATGTCGGGTTTGATGTTGTACAATCCGGCAGCACCTTCAAAGCCAACACGGAAGCCACTGATAACTTCGTCGAAGATCAATAGTGCATTGTGTTTTTTAGTGATGTCGCGCAGGGCTTGCAAATATTCTTTGCCTTGTAAAAGCAAACCATTGTTCGCTGGAACGGGTTCAATGATGATGCAAGCGATTTGATTGTAATGCGTAGCAAAAGCTTTTTCTACCGCTTTTAAATCGTTGAGCGGAAGCACTATGGTTTCGTTGGCAAATGCTTCAGGAACACCCGCTGAAGAAGAAGTGCCAAAAGTTGCCAGGCCTGATCCTGCTTTCACCAAAAGATGATCGGCGTGACCGTGGTAGCAACCATCAAATTTTATGATTTTATCTCTGCCAGTATATCCGCGTGCCAGTCGAATTGCCGACATTACGGCTTCAGTCCCTGAACTCACAAAACGCATTTTTTCAATAAAGCGATTGTTGGATATGATCAATTCAGCCAATTCATTTTCCTGCACTGTAGGCGCACCAAACGACAAACCGTTGGCCACAGATTTTTGTACAGCTTTCACCACTTGTGCCGGAGCGTGACCCAAAATCAGCGGACCCCAAGAGCAACAATAATCAATGTATTTATTTCCATCGATGTCGTAAATTTTTGATCCTTTACCTTTCGCGATAAATAGCGGATCACCATCTACTGAGCCGAAAGCGCGCACCGGAGAATTTACGCCGCCCGGAAAAAATGTTTTTGCTTTTTTAAATGCGGCTGCTGATTTTTTTGTTTTCATGTGTGTCTTTTTTTAATGGGCACATGGCATACCTATCTATTTTCTCTATTGGTATAACAGGCAATTCATATTATCGTACAAATGGATTATTCTTTTTTTCGAAACCAATATTTGTTGGCTCACCGTGTCCGGCGTATACTTCATAACCATCGGGCAAAGTGAATAATTTTTCTTTGATGCTTTTTACTAGCGTATTCATGTAGCCAAAAGGTAAATCGGTGCGCCCCACGCTCATTTGAAACAATACATCTCCGCCAATGACAAAGCCGTCTTCGTGGCTCACAAAAGCAAGGTGACCAGGCGCGTGCCCCGGAACAAAAAGTATGTCCAATTTCGAATTGCCAAAAGTGACAACATCTCCTTCTTCTAGAAAAATTTCAATTTCGGGAGAGGGATTGCAGTTGATGCCGTATTGTTTTCCCCAAAGCGGAGAGCCTTGTAAAATAGGCTTTTCGAGTTTGTTCGCTTCTAATTTTAATTTGAATTTATCGGCGATCATGCCATTGCCCAAAATGTGGTCAATGTGACAATGCGTATTCAGTAAATGGGTTGGTTTTAAATTGTTGTCGCTGATGAATTTCAGCAAAGTTTTTTCTTCAGTGCTGGTGTAGCAGCCCGGATCAATGATCACACATTCCTTTGTTTCATCAAAAAGAATGTATGTGTTTTCGTAAAATGGATTGAAAGCGAAGCCTTGAATTTGAATCATGGTGCAATTGAAGTTTGAATATCAAAAGTAAGGAAAATTACTTTTGATATATTCTATTGCTTCATCAATAAATGCTTGCCAGTTGTGATCGGGCATCCAGACGTCAGTGATGAAATTTTCTATTTCGTTTTCTTGTAATTTTTTGATGACAAATAAGTGCAGCGCCACAAAAACCGATGCGCGATAATTTGCTGCGCAGTGCACCCATATTTTTTCATTTTCATGCGCTTTCATTTTTTCAAAAAAGAGAGTGAGGTCTTGAATCGTGGGATTGTCAAACAAAACAGGAAGATGAAAATATTTGATGTTTAAATTTTCGACGAAATATTTTTCATTTGGAAGCGAATAATCTTGATCTGATAATCCGAGATTGATGATGACAGAAAAATTTTCGTTGGCGATTTTTTGAAGTTGGGATTTGCTTGGCTGACCAGAGCAGGAAAGGGATTCGGAGACATTAAGAAAATTGAGGATGTCGGACATGAAGTAAATTTAGGAATTTTCTAGCGTGTTTAGTTTCGGATTAATATTCGTTCACTTTCCCTGGCGCGCGTTTTCAACGCGTGCGGAACTATTCAGGCATTTCAAATGCCAAGCAAAATTGGCACGCGTTGAAAACGCGCGCCAGGGGAACTCCTTAAAGTTTGATAATGAGAACTCAACTTAAGATGGGATATTTATCTAGCCACTTGTTGAACAACCAGTGCACTGTAAATGAGATAGGCTATAACCCCAATAAATTAATGTACAAGTAAAAACAAGAAGAAGTAAAAAGACAATAAGTTCTTTGTGAATTAATAATAGATTTATCGCATACATCAGAATGATGCAAGAAATTATGTAGACAAGAATTCCAAATACAGGACCTGCATTCATATGCGAATTTGCGGTGCTTTGCGCATAAGGAATTATCAAAAAAGCGATTAATAAATTAACGGCAACAATGACCGATAAGTAAAGTTTTTTTTTACCCACTACACCAACACTTCCCCAGTCATATCCTTCGGAATTTCCACTTCCATCATCTTCAAAATCGTTGGTGCTAAATCGCCCAATTTTCCGTTTTTGATGTTTTTGTAATCTTTATCAATTAAGAAACATGGAACCGGATTGGTCGTGTGAGCAGTGTTTGGTGAGCCATCTGGATTGATGACATAATCAGCGTTGCCATGATCGGCGATAATCACAAAAGAAAATCCTTTTGCTGCACCACATTCCACCACTTGTTTTACGCAAGAGTCAACTGTCTCTACCGCTTTTATCACTGCTTCATAAACGCCGGTATGTCCTACCATGTCAGGGTTAGCGAAGTTCAAGCACATGAAATCTGCTTCGCCTTTGTTCAACTCTGCACAAACTTTATCCGTCAATTCTTGCGCACTCATTTCGGGTTGTAAATCGTAGGTTGCTACTTTTGGAGAAGCGGCCATGATGCGCACTTCACCTTTGAAAGGTTCTTCTCTTCCGCCTGAGAAAAAGAAAGTAACGTGAGGATATTTTTCTGTTTCGGCTGCGCGAATTTGTTTTTTACCACCTTTCTCTAAAGCTTCTCCCATCGTCATGGTGAGATTGTCTTTTTCGTAAATGATGTGGACACCTTTAAATGACTCATCGTAACGCGCCATTGTTACATAATACAAATTCATTTTGTACATGTTTTGTTCGTGGAAATCTTGCTGGCTCAAAGCCTGCGTGATTTCACGACAACGGTCGGTGCGGAAGTTGAAGCAAATCACTACATCCCCTTCTTTAATGAGGGCAGTAGGTTGTCCGCTTGCATTAGTTATTATCGTAGGTTTAACAAATTCATCGGTTTCACCTTTTGCGTATGAAGCTTTCATTGCTTCAACGGGATCAGTAACATGTTCGCCAGTTCCGTGCACCAAAAGATCGTAAGCCAGTTTTACGCGATCCCAACGTTTGTCGCGATCCATTGCATAATATCTACCGCAAAGAGAAGCGATTTTGGCATTTGTGTTTTTTACATAAGCTTGCAATTCTGTTACATAACCCAATCCGCTTTTCGGGTCAACATCACGTCCGTCGGTGAAAGCATGAACAAAAACGTCTTTCACTCCTTCGGTGGTGGCCATGTCGCACAAAGCGTACAAATGTTTTTGAGAAGAGTGAACGCCTCCTTCGGAGATCAATCCTAAAAAATGCACCGCTTTATTTTTGTCTTTGGCTTCTTTGAAAGCAGCTTTCAAAACAGGATTCGTGAAAAATGATTTGTCGCGCACAGCAACATTAATTCTCACTAAATCTTGGTACACAACGCGTCCGGCACCAATATTTAAGTGACCTACTTCCGAGTTTCCCATCTGTCCTTCCGGCAAACCAACTTCTTCACCGCTGGTGATGAGTTCAGAATTAGGATGGTTTTTATACAAAGAATCAATGAAAGGAGTATTTGCATTGAAGATAGCATCAGACTTGGTGTGATCGCCTTTTCCCCAGCCATCCATGATAATAAGAGCAACTTTTTTTGACATATATTTTAGTTTAATTGTATCGGAAATTGAATGGCGAATATAGCACCTTTAGGAGAATTATCCTTCACTTCTATGCTTCCTTGGTGCAATTCTATTAGATTTTTAACAATGAAGAGGCCGAGACCAGTACCTTTGTTTTTGCGGGTATTCTCGTTGCCTATTCGGTAAAATTTTTGAAAAATGTTGTTTTTCTCTTCGTCTTGAATGCCTTCTCCTTCATCAGAAATGGTAAAATAAATGCGCTTGTTTTCACTTTTGAGTGTGAGGCAAATTTCACTGCCGGTTGGCGCGTATTTGGCTGCGTTTTCTAATAAATTTAGCACCACGGATGACAAACCCATTTCATCGCCGAGCAGGATAAATTCGTTGTTTGCGGGATGCAAAAAGTTCACGGTGTGGTTTTTTAAAAAACCTTGTTGATTGCGCTGAATGCTCTCGGCGATAATTTTTTTGAGAGAAATTTTTTCTTTGTGTAAAATGAACAATTGTTCATCTATTTTGGTGGCCAATAATATATTTTCTACCATTTGATTGAGTCGGTCGGCATTCGCAACGCCTTTATTGGCAAGGTCTTTCACTTGCTCAGGCTCTAGGTTTCGCGCAACAATTGTTTGCCATAACAACTTTATAGAAGCGATGGGTGTTTTTAGTTCATGGGTGATGGCCATAAGGAAATTACGTTGCTGATTGCTTACTGCCATTTCCTTTTTGAAGGCACGGTAGGTGATGAAAAAACCAAAGAAAAGCAATATGATGAATACAATGCCTTCGCCAAAGAGCATCCAATATTTCCTGTCGAGTTCTGAGCCGCGGTAAACTTGTTGGTAAAGGTTCCACGTGTTGTGCAGCCACCATAAGGACTGCAGCAGTATGTAGGCCAAAAGCACGGAGAAAATAAAGAGTGGTTTTTTAGAGATGCTTGTCATTTGTGTAAGTGTATTCCATTCTTGCCCTTGCAAACAGCAAGTGATGGGCAGGCTAAAATACTTATATTATTTATTTTATCTTTAAGCTCTCGTAAAAAACAAATAGAAAATGAATTTCATTACCCAGCTCAGAAGATACAGATGGATCGTTACCGGTCGTTGGCAAATTAGAAAGCAGATTTTGCTTGCAAACACTGGGGGTGTAGTCAAAATTGTGGTGGGTACTGGAACAACATCATTTGATGGTTGGATAGGAACAGATCTTCCACACTTCAATATTTTGAAGAAAGAGGATTGGGATTATTTTTTCAAAGATTGCACTATTGATAATCTTTTGGCGGAGCATGTTTTTGAGCATCTCACTGAAGCACAAACCGAGTTGGCGTTGACTTTGGCTTTTCCTTATGTAAAGAAAGGTGGTGTTTTTCGTATCGCAGTGCCTGATGGATTTAACTCCAATCCGGCATATATAGAATATGTTCGCCCGGGTGGACATGGCGACGGATCGCACGACCATAAAGTATTGTGGAATTATAAAACGCTGTCAAAATCAGGAGAAAAGGCTGGATTTAAATCTGCGTTGATCGAATATTACAATGAAGAAGGTACAGTCGTAGAAAACGAATTGACGGATGTGAACGGACATGTGTTTAGATGCAGAAATCAATCCGAGCATGAGTTTTCAAAGAGCTCATTGATCATAGATTTCGTGAAGAAGTAGTATTATCCTACTTTCTCCACCCAATCCCCATTTTCTTTAATCAGTGCAATAAGCGCGTCAACAGCCAATTCAGAAGAAATAGATTTTTTCACTACTTCTTTTCCTTTGTACAATGTGATTTTTCCAACGCCTGATCCAACGTAGCCGTAGTCGGCATCGGCCATTTCGCCTGGGCCGTTTACTATACAACCCATGATGCCAATTTTTACACCTTTTAAGTGCTGTGTCACCGCACGAATTTTAGCCGTGGTTTCTTGTAGGTCGAACAACGTTCTTCCGCAAGATGGGCAAGAAATATATTCGGTTTTTGAAATGCGCGTGCGTGTCGCCTGCAAGATGCCAAAGGCTTGAGAGTTGCTTTGCGATAAACTAATTTTGTCGGCAGTGATCCATATGCCATCGCCCAAGCCGTCTAAGTACAATCCGCCAAAATCAGTAGCGCTGTGCAATTGAAAATCATTTGGATTGATGCTGCTGTAAGAGTGGTGCACAACAATGGGAAGCGAAATGTGTTGTGCCAGCAATTCATTGATGAAGGCACGTTGTTCGGCCATTCCGTGCAAGTTGTCGGTGGTCAGCACGAGCGTGGTGTTTTTTAATTTTTTGAGTTCGGCTACCTGCTCAATATTTTTGGCGTCGACCAGTAAAAAGTCGGGTGCTCCTTGCGCGGCAAAAGAATAGTGGCGGTCTTTTTTTTGCACTGCGCCCTCATTTTGAATGACGCCCAATGTTCCAGGAATTTCAAAATTAACTTCATTGTTACCCACATAAATATAGTCGCAGGCCATATCGCCAATGGTCCATTTGTCGGTAGGTATAGAATAAGTATAACCAGCGGCAAATAAGTTGGCGGCCTTGATTTCTTTCAAATGCGACAAGTCGGCTACTACAACGGGCACTGCTTTGTCTCCAATGTTGCGCAGCGCAGCGCTTGTTCTGCGCTCGTATTCGTAAGGATTGATGTGGTAGTTTTTGATAGAGGCAATAGGGTCATGCTTGGCCCTGACTACGTAGCGATCGGCCAAAGCTTTCGCAACAGGAGCTTCAAATTCAGGGTCTTCTGTCAATGATACACGAATGGTATCGCCCAGTCCGTCTTCCAGCAATGTGCCAATTCCAACAGCCGATTTTATTCTACCATCTTCGCCGTCGCCTGCCTCGGTAACGCCGAGGTGCAAAGGATAATTCATTTCATTTTCTTTCATTGTAGCCACCAACAAACGATAGGCTTGCACCATAATTTGCGTGTTGCTGGCCTTCATCGAAAGCACTATGTTGTGGTAGTTGAGGTCGTCGCAAATGCGTAAAAATTCCATGGCCGATTCCACCATACCGAGCGGACTGTCGCCATAGCGGCTCATGATTCTATCCGACAGTGAGCCGTGATTGGTGCCAATACGCATTGCTGTTCCGTATTCCTTGCAAATTTTAACGAGCGGCGTAAATTTCTGACGAATTCTTTCCAACTCAATTTTGTAGGCGTCGTCAGTGTATTCTATGTTTTCAAATTTCTTTTTGTCGGCGTAGTTTCCCGGATTCACGCGCACTTTTTCAATGATGCGTGCAGCAACTTCAGCCGCGTTGGGCGTATAGTGTATGTCGGCAATCAAAGGCACGGAGTAGCCGCGGACTTTCAATTCTTTTTTAATGTTGGCGAGGTTCTCCGCTTCTTTAATGCTGGGCGCCGTGATGCGCACATAGTCGCAACCCGCTTCTACCATGCGTATGGTTTGTTCAACAGTGGCAATGGTATTCATTGTGTCGGTAGTGGTCATCGACTGAATTCGAATGGGATTTTTCCCTCCCAATGGGACGTCGCCGATGCTTACCTCACGGGTAAGCCAACGTTCGTAGTGTGTAAGATTATTGGTGTACAATGGCATGGGGTAAAATTAAGACTTAAATCTTATTTTAGCAGCAACAATGAAGCATATATATTTAGACTACAATGCCACCACGCCCATGGACCCTAAAGTACTGGAGGAGATGCTTCCTTATTTTACGGAGGACTTTGGTAATTCGGCAAGCGGCACACATGCTTTTGGCTGGACAGCCAAGGCGGCTGTTGAAGCAGCCCGTCAGCAGGTGGCTGATTCAATTGGCGCCGAAGTCAGCGAGATTGTTTTTACTTCAGGAGCAACCGAGTCAATTAATCTTGCAATTCAAGGGGTATATGGTTTGTTTAAAAACGAAAAAAATCATTTTATCACCGTAGCCACTGAACACAAAGCAGTACTTGATACGCATGCTTTTTTGGCGCGACAAGGCGCCGAAGTAACTTGCCTGCAGGTGGATTCAGGCGGCCAGATTGATTTACAAGCATTGGAAAATGCGATTAGCGATAGGACGGCTTTGGTTTCAGTGATGCTGGCCAACAATGAAACCGGCGTAATTCACAACATTCAAAAAATAGCGGAACTGGTACATGCTAAAAAATCGATTCTGTTCAGCGATTGCACGCAAGCACTGGGCAAAATGCCAGTGAATGTAAATGAATTGGGTATTGATGCACTGTCGCTGTCGGCACACAAGATATATGGCCCCAAAGGCGTGGGCGCTTTGTACCTTCGCCGCAAAGGGCCACGTGTTCGCGTGTTGCCGATGCTGTACGGTGGCGGACACGAAAATTCATTTCGCGCAGGAACATTGAACGTGCCGGGTATTGTGGGTTTAGGCAAGGCCTGTGCGTTGATCAATACGGATGCAGAGCTGTTGCGCATCGCTCAACTGCGACGACAGTTGATGGAAGGCTTGTCAGAACTAAGTTTTCAGAGCAATGTATCTTTGCAAAATACTTTGGTAAATACTTTAAATGTATTTCGATTGGGGAGTAAAGCCAGTGATTTGCTTGTGAAAACAAGAGTTTTGGCGTATTCTTTAGGTTCGGCGTGCGCGTCGGAGCAAGGTCAACCTTCGCATGTATTGACGGCCATGGGCTGCACTGCACAAAATATTCAATCAACTATTCGCATCAGTATTGGTCGCTTCACTACGGAGGCCGATATTATCAAGGCATTGCAGATTTTTAAGACCGCGATATAATTTCTATTTTTGACGCAACCACATTAGTCCTTTCCCGATGAAAAGTTTATTTAGCCTTGTTTTTTTTGTAGTTCTTCTATTTCCTGCTGCTGCGCAAACGGATATATATATTGATTCGCATGATATAGCGGCGCAGGGAATGGCATTTGTGATCAGCAGAGAATATACCAAGGCCATTGCGCAGTTTGAACAAATATCACCCAACGATACCAACTACACTTTGGCGCAGTTGGAAATGGTGTTGTCGCATTTTGAACTCAATCACGATAGTACTGTAGTGCAAATGTGCAACAAGGGCATCGCATGGGATGGGGAATGGGATCATTTGTTTCGCGAGTATTTAATTGAAAGTTTAACGCGCCTGAAAGACAGTTCGGCATTAAAGCAAATTGTTCTTGCCCAACGAAGATATCCGTTCAACGAAGATTTTATTTTGCTCGAAGCAACAGCGCTCCAAAAATGGGGGCGCTACGACGAGAGTGCTACTGTGCTTCAAAATTTAATTCTGCGCAATCCTTTCAATAAAAACGCGCATTATTTTTTGGGTCAAATGATGGCCGACAAGGGTGATTTTATTCGTGCAACACTTTCTTTAGAATCCTTTTTGATGCTTTCAGCGGAGTCCAACGTAAAAACGAGTGCGGCTCTTGTAATGCTGAGCAATATTTTTAAAAATAAGCACGACGTCACTATCAAAAATGCCAAGAAAAATAATTTATTTAAGGATGAAGAAGAGCTGATGGAGTCGGGACTCGCGCTTAAAGATGGATACCAGAGTGAAGCTCCCTTGGATGACCCCATCGTTAGGCAAAGCGATGTGTTGATGAAAAATTTGACCTTTCAAAAAGGAAGCAATGATTTTTGGATGAACTTGTATGTTCCGTTTTTTGTGAAGGTGAAGGAGCAAGGAATGATTCGTGCTTATACCTATCAATTTCTGTCGTTTTTAGACCACAAAGAATTGCAAAAAGGCGTCAAAAAATTCGCTGTTGAAATTGAAAAATTTAGAACATTTGCCACTGCATATTTTGAAAAAATAAATGAAGTGTCGACCATTGTTGTGCTTGGAAAATCGGTTACAGCGCCAAAATACTATGACGCTGGAAACATGTTGTCAACCGGAAAAAAGAATGGCGACACACGCAGTGGTACTTGGTATTTCTTTTATGAATCGGGTGCTCTCGAAAGTGTATTAAGTTATGACAACGCAGGAAATAAAGTTGACAGCGCCTATGATTTTTACAGCGATGGAAAAATAAAAACCCGTGCATTTTATGTTGCCGATTTACTCGAAGGCAAATACAGTGAGTATTACGCCAACGGAGAACTGAAAACGCAATTGTTTTACAAAGGCGATTCGCTGGATGGTTTGCAAAAAACCTATTACGCTAATGGAGCCATGAAAGAAAGTATTGATTTCAAAAATGGTCAACGTCATGGCAGCGATGTAGAATATGATAATGCAGGGAACAAAGAAACAGAATTGTGGTACAGCCAAGGAGAGCTTGAAGGCGTGCAGAAGGGCTTTTATCCCGGTGCAATTTTGAAAAGCGAAGTGCCTTATAAAGCGGGACTGCGCGAAGGTGCTGCACTTTTCTATCACAAAAACGGAAAGCTCAGTTCAAAAGGAAAATACCTTGCTGGCAAGGCGTTGGGCCCTTGGGAAGATTATTTTTCAAATGGTAAGATGGAACGCAGTTATTTTTTTAATGCGCAGGAGCAAATGGCGGATTCGGTGTGCACCTTTTACACGAATGGAAAAGTGGAAAGCAAAACCCTGTTCAACAAAGAAGGAGTGAAGGAAGGAAATGCGCGATTTTATAGTTGTAAAGGCAAATTGCTTAGTGAATTTAATTACAAGAAAGATTTGTTGAAATCATATTCTTATTATTCCCCGCAAGGGACATTACTCAGTGCAGGAAATAAGACCATGTTGAATTACGACGATTATGGCCATCTCAGTTCGAAAGGCGAGTTTAAAAATGGAAAGCGGATTGGGCGTTGGGAATTTTATTATCCTAACGGAGAAATTTCGGCAATAGGAACGTATACGATCGCCGGAGATTTTGATGGTTTGTACGAAAATTATTATCAATCGGGTGTGGTTAAAGACAGAAGTTACTACAACAATGGTATGTTAAATGGCAGATATACTTCCTATCATGAAAACGGGAGAGTAAAAAGCGAAGGATGGTACAAAGAGGGGCAAAATGCAGGGCAGTGGATGTGGTATTATTCCAATGGCATGCCGGAACAAAAATCGTATTTCACCAATGGTGAAACCACAGGTGAATTAGAGGATTACAATGCCGATAGTACACTCGATTATGTTAGAAAATACAAAGATGGACACTTTCAGTCTATTCATTATTACGATGCACAAGGCAAATTGACTGCGGCGGTAGATACTAAAAATGGAAACGGCACTTTTACCTATATGGGCGAGAACAATGTTGTGGAGTACCAACGTTCGTATCAATACAGTGTGCTGCATGGAAAAGCAAAAAAAATATTGAAAAATGGAATACTATTGGCTGAAGAAAATTATGTGCACGGTGTTTTAGATGGCCCTCAAAGTTATCGTTATCCGAATGGACAAATTTCATTGCAAGCAAATTACATTTTTGGCGATGAGCAGGGCACTTGGAAATACTTCAATGAAGATGGTTCCTTGTCGTTAGAGCGCCATTATTCTTTTGGAAATTTGTGCGATTCTTCGCTGTGGTATTTCCCGTCGGGTAGCTTGCAAACAAAAAAACATTACAATGACATGGGACAGGAAAGCGGACTGTCGACTTGGTACTACGAAAACGGTAAAATAAAAAAGGAGTCGGACAATGCTTTCAATGAAAGAGAAGGATGGACTACAGATTACGACCCGCAAGGCAGAGTTATTTGCAAAAGATTTTTTGAAAATGGCAACACAGCATTTGTGAAAGGTCTCGCTGCGAATGGTAAAGACAGCTTGTTTTATGACGTATACAAGCAATCAGATAGTCTTACCACATATTACGATAGCGGAAAACCAGCACTTTCTTGCCGCTACGACAAAGGCTTGTTGCAAGGGCAGTACATTAAATATTTTTACAATGGAAATATTCTCGAAGTAGCAAATATTGAACATGATTTCGCCAATGGAAAAAGCACTGACTATTATGCCAATGGGAAAATGATGCAGCAAGAAAATTACATTTGCAACACGCAGCATGGCCAGCAATTGAGCTATTTTGAAAATGGAATCTTGCAAAAAGACGAAGGGCGGTATATGGGAAATTTGCACGGAACAATGAAGGCATACAATAAAGCAGGTACTTTGCTTGTTGATGCTGAATACCGTCATGGAATGCTGGTTAAAAATAATATGAAATGAGAAGTGTAGTCTTGCTGAGTTTAATGGCACTTTGCTACAGTGCGCCTTTACTTTCGCAAAAAGTAAACTACGATTCGTTGCAAATAAAATACCGCGATGAGCCTGCTGTTTTCAGTATTGACAAGGAGCACATGCACATCACCGTTAAAGACGATAAATTGAAGGTGTATTCAGATCATCTTTCGGAAATATGTTATTTGAAAGACAACGCGAAGTCTTATGCCGATAAGGCTATGTACTACTCTTATTTTACCGCGCTTGATCGCATCGCTGCGTATTCACTGGTGCCGAAGGAAAAGGCGAACAAGTTTGAAAAGATACCTGTCACTGAATTTAGCGACAACAATGTCTTGTCGTCGAGCGTTTTTTTTGACAGCAGTAAAAAAAAGTCTTTTGTTTTTCCAAATGCCGTTAAAGGTGGTGTTGGTCATTTGGAGTACAGAGAAACATACAATGATCCTAAATTTATTGGTGTTTTTTATTTCAATTCCTATTTGCCTGTTTTGCATTCTGAATTTGCTCTTACTTTTCCTTCGAATGTAAAAGTGGAATACATTTTACGCAATACAGAAAAGTACGCGATCAGTTTTTCGAAGGAGGAAAAAAAAGGAAATACAATTTACAAATGGGTAGCGAAGGATATTGCTGCGTATGAGGTGCAGGATCATGCTCCAGCAATTAGTTATTACGCACCACATTTGATTTTGCGAATCACGCAGCTTACCCACAAAGATGGCACAGTTGAAAAGGTATTGCCCGATGTAGATGCTTTGTACAATTGGTATTACAGTTTGGTGGAAAAAGTAAACAGTGAAAAAAATGAGGATTTGCAAAGTTTGGTTGATTCGCTTACAGCGAAAATTGTAAGTAAGGATGAAAAAGCAAAAACTATTTTCAATTGGGTGCAAAACAACGTGAAGTATGTGGCCTTTGAAGACGGCATGGGAGGCTTTGTGCCTCGTGAAGCACGCTTGGTTTGCCAACGCCGTTATGGTGATTGCAAAGACATGGCAAGTATCATTACCACTATGCTGCGCGCAGCAGGATTGGAAGCGCACCTTACCTGGATTGGCAGTAGAGATATTCCTTATACGTACGCAGTGGTGCCAATGCCCATTGTTGACAACCACATGATTGCCGCGTATAAGAAGGAAGATGGAACTTATGTTTTTTTAGATGCTGTTGGTTCGTACACGCCCTATGGATTTCCAACGTCGATGATACAGGGAAAGGAAGCGCTTATTGAAAACGGCAAGGGAAAATACAACATTGTAAAGGTGCCTGAAATCGACAAAGAAAAAAACCGAAGAAGCGATTCAGTGCTCTTGCGAATTGAAGATAAATTATTAGTAGGCAAAGCGTGGATGGACTGTCGTGGCTACGATAAATTGAATTTTGTGTACCGCATGATTAATAAATCGGAAGACAAATATCCCGATATTTTGAAAGGCTACATTGACAAAGGAAGCAATAAAATTGAATTGCAAAATGTGCAGGTAGTGGGTCTCAACAACAGAGACACCAATTTGTTGGTGCAATACGATTTCAAGCTTCCCGATTACGCCAAGTTTGTGGGCGATGAAGTATATGTAAATTTGTTTTTAGAGAAAGAATTCAAGGGCAGAAACATTGATATTACAAAACGAAAAAGTATACCGCTGGAGTCGGATTACAAATATGTTGATCGCGAAATTGTGCGCTTAGAAATCCCGCAGGGCATGCAGTTGGATTATTTGCCTGCTTCAGACTCATATCACCATCCACTGTTTGGCTTTGATATAAAGTACCAACAAGTGCAAGGCGAAGTGCTTTTGTCAAAATCGGTGTACATCGATTATTTGCTTTTGATGGAAGAGAATTTTGAAGCTTGGAACACCATGGTGAAGGAGCTCAATAAAGCATATAATGAAGTTGTGATTTTAAAAAAGAAATAAATTATGAAATTGAATACCATGAAATTTGTACTGTATTTTTTTGCGCTGTTTTCTTTCAGTGTATTGTGTGCGCAAGGTGAAGATCCAAAGTTGATAGAATACCACAATTACGATTGGAGCGCAACACCACAGCGCAGCACTATTTCAGTTGAAGAGGCGAAATTTGAAGTGGTGTACACCAAGGATTTTTTGGCTACTGAGTATATTTTGCTTGGTGATACACTTTTTGAATTCAATACGGTACACCGCAAAATAATGCTCAATACTGACGCTGGCGTTGATAATTTTAATAAGGTGTATATTTCGACCTATCAAGGACAAGTTGTTTTGATGTTGAAGGCGCGCTCGATTTCAAAAGACGGCAAGGTGACGGTGTTTGATAAAAGCAATATCAAGCAAGTTGAAAACTATGAGGGCGCCGGTCCATACACCATCTTCGCCTTGGAAGGTGTTGAAGTGGGCAGCGAAGTGGAGTACGTATACACGGTGAAAGTGGTGATGAACGATATTAACTACGATTCTCGTGTTTTTCAAAATACATTTCCCACTAAAAATTCACGCTTCGAATTTATTTATCCGAAGCATTTGGTATTTACGTCGAAGTCATACAATGGCTTGCCTGAAGCAACAAGCGACAGCACTGCCGATGGGAAAAATAGATTCACTGTGGATGCACCTTACATTGCCGCGGAATCAAATGACAAGTATGCGCCGGGTGACGCTGCTTTGCAGCGCTTGGAATTTAAGTTCAGCAAAAATACATTGAAAGGAAATGTAGAGAAAAATACCTGGGATGATGCCGCAAAAAAATTCTATGCAGCATTGTACGAAACGCGAGATGCCAAGGCGTACAAAAAAGAATTGAAGTCGGTTGACAAGATGCTCAAAACATTGAAATTGAAGGATCTTTCTGAGGAAGATCAAATTCGAAAAGTGGAGCATTACATCAAGACCAATATTGAAATCAGTGGCGATGCTTCTGCTTACTTTTTGTATGACGTGCTGGAGAAAAAAAGAACTTCGGCTTATGGTATGGCGCGCCTTTTTGCTTTTGCGCTGACTGCTGCGGGTATTGATCACCAATTGGTGATGACCAGCAATAGAAAACAAATTCCATTTGATGGCGAATTTCAGAGTTGGCATTACCTTCAGAAATTCTTAATGTATTTTCCAAAATACAATAAGGTATTGTCTCCAACTGATGTGCCATATCGCTACGGATTGGTGCCGAGTGGCTTTGCTTATACCGACGGAATGGTGGTGAAAGTAATCGCGCTTGGCGAGATGAAAAGCGCCGTTGCTCGAGTGATGCATATCGACGGTCCGGCCGACTCGTTGAACTACGACAATCTCTTTATAAATGCACATTTTGGCGATGCTTTCGGCGATTGCAGGCTTGATATTGAACGTCGTATTTTGGGCTATGAAAGTGTGTCGTTTCAATCGCAAGTTAAATTTTTGAAGGCAGAACAAAAAGAAGAATTGGCCAATAATCTGCTCAAATTTGCGGGCGAAGATGCGCAGGTCATTGAGCATCAATTTGCCGATGAAAAAGAAGGTGATGTTTTTGCCAATCCATTTGTGCTCAGTGGAAAAGTACAAGTAAATTCGCTGCTTGAAAAAGCAGGCAATAAATACCTTTTCAACATAGGGAGCACCATTGGCCGTCAAGAGGAAATGTATCAAGAAAAAGAACGTGTTTCCGACATCGAAATTGATTATCCGCATTCGTATTTGCGTGAAATAAAATTCAATGTTCCCGAAGGTTACGTGGTGAAAAATATGGAAGAATTAAACATGGATGTTTTCGCAGAGGAAGATGGAAAGAGAACAATGGCTTTTACTTGTAGTTATGTTCAACAAGGGAATACGTATATTGTATCTGTAAAGGAGTACTATTCTAAAATTCGATTGCCCAAAACGGCGATTGATGTTTTTAGAAAAGTAATCAATGCGGCAGCCGACTTCAATAAAAAACAACTGATTATTCAAAAGAAATAAAATGAAAAGCGCCGAACAATGGATACAGCAGCTGCAACTGCAAGCCCATCCTGAAGGTGGGCATTTTAAAGAAAACTATCGAGCGGCAGCGATGCATGGTGATCGCAATATTGCCACGAGTATTTACTTTTTATTGAAGGGCGGTGAAGTGTCGCATTTGCACCGACTGACAGCTGATGAAATGTGGTATTACCATGCGGGGCATTCGCTTAAAGTGACCGTAATTGACCTAGAAGGGCACGTAGAAGAATATTGTGTTGGTTCAGATTTCGAGAAAGGGGAAGTGTTGCAGTTGTTAATTCCTGCGGGATGTATCTTTGGATCAGAAGTATTGGGTGACGCGAAGCACTTTTCGCTGGTGGGCTGCATGGTGAGTCCGGGCTTTGATTTTAGAGATTTTGAATTGTTTAGCACCTCTCAACTTTTAGCGCTGTATCCTCAACATGAAGTGCAAATAAAAAAATTAACAAAGGAAAAGTACTTATATTAGTTCGTGTAAAGCACAAGAGCGCTACTATGAAACTAAGACTACTATTGTTTTTATCCTTATTGTATTCGGCGGTAACGCTGGCTTTTTCGCCCAGCATGTACACATTCACCGCGAGTGAATACGACAATCACCAAGAGAATTACAGTGCAGTATACAACAATGCTGGATTGCTCTATGTTGCCAATGCATACGGTTTACTTGAGTATGACGGATACGAGTGGAATAGGATTGCGTTGCCTGACGGCAAGAGCCCTGTTTCATTGTGCTTAAAAGAGGGCGTGGTATATGTTGGAGGCAACGATGAGTTTGGCTACATCAAGTACTCGCGCGGTGCGCCTTCGTGCTATCAATCATTGGCGTCGCTACTGCCAACTGCTGAGAAGCATAAAATTGGTTGGCTTGACCATTGCGTGGAGGCGAATGGAAAAGTGTATTTTTCAAACAACGAAAAGGTGATCGTTTATGATGGCCAGTCGGTTTTGGTGTTGAAGCCTAAAAATGGAAATTCGTTTTTGTCGCTTGATTACAGCATGGGTCAGTTGTTTCTTTTTGAGAAGGGCAGAGGAATTGGCGTTTTTGAAAACAACGACATTGAATGGATGGGCAGTTCTATTGCGAATTTGAATGTGGTGAACATAGAGAAAGTGTCTTCTAAATTGTACTATTTGTACACTATTGATGGCATTTACAAATTTGATGGTGTACACGCTGAAAAAATCGAGAAAACTAATTTTTTGAGTACGCTTGTTGTAACACAAGTGCTGGCAAAAGGCAGTAAAAAAGTGCTGTGCACGGAACTGGGCGGCGTTTATATTTTAGACGATCAATTGGATGTGCAATCTCATTTTGACCACAGCAACAGCAAGCTCAGTACAAATTTTATTTATGGTGTGGCTGAGAACAAAGAAGGTGATCTTTGTTTTGCAAGTGCGAATGGGATTACAATTTTGAACGCGAGTTCATCGCTCTTGAATATTGACGCTGCAAGTGGTTTGTATGGCGCAGGTTATTGTTCTTTGTTGGTAGGTGATACTATGTATTTAGGGACTTCGCAGGGCTTGTTTTTTGCGCCGAATTGGAAGTTGAAAGGGGAAAAGAAATTTCAAAAGGTAGCCAATGTAAAAGCTTATGTGTACGACATTCATTTGCAAAATGGGGCTTTGTTTTGCGGTAACCGAGCTGAAATGTATCAAATTATGGCCGATGGGGCGAAGGTGATTTCTCCGAACAGTTATCGCGGTGCTTGGGGCATACACGCAGTTCCTGGCAGAGATGATATTTTTTTGGTGGGCACCTATACGGGCATCGATGTGTATCGTTTTGAAAACAAAGAGTGGAAATTCTCGAACAGCATAAGGGGTTATACAGCACCAGGCCGAAATTTTGAATTTGATGAAGAAGGCAATATTTGGGTGGCGAGTGGATTGGCTGGATTGTATAAATTAAGTATTTCCAAAGATTTTGCTAAGGTGTTGAAGAGTGAGGATTTTTGTAAAAAATTCGCTGTTAAAAGCGACTATTTTATAGAACTGATAGAATGTGGAAAAACAATTTTAGTATCGTCTTATGGCGGTGTTTTTAAAGTTGAAAATGGCGCGTTGGTGAAGGATGCTGCATTCACTGCTTTGGGCTTGCCTTTTGAGCGCCTCCGTAAGATAAATAACGATTTGATTTATACTGTTCAAAAGAGAACACCCATCGTTTTGCGTCGCAAAGGGTCCGTTTTCACGCTTGATTCAGCCCATATTTTAAACAATGTGAAAGTTGAATTGATTGGCAATTCAGAGTGGATCAGCAGCAACTCTCCTGATGAATACTTGGTTGGGACGCCCGATGGTTTTGTGCTTGCAAACAATGCTTCTCCAAAAAAGTATTACGGTAAGCTCAGCGTTAGAAAAATTCAAAATATCAATACTGACAGTACTGTGATTGGTGGCAACGACGACGAAATTGCTGTGTCATATGACAACCATGATCTGCGTTTTACTTTTGCATACTCACCTTTAGAGCGTTTTTATTCGCTTGATTGGTACGTGCTTTTAGAAGAAGAAGGAGTTGGTGAATGGAAGAAAGTAGAGAAGGCGCATTTTAAAGAATTTTCAAATTTACGAGAAGGCGACTACACGTTGCGCGTTAAGGTAATGTGCCGTTACAATACTTTGGACGAGACCAGTGTGTCTTTTAAAGTGCTTCCGCCTTGGTACCGAAGTGCCTTAGCAAAGGTGCTGTATTTGCTGTTATTTTTGCTTGCTGTTTTTTTGGTATACCGATTTACACAACATCGGGTGAAAAAAGTGAGCGCAAAAATGCAGGCCGAGAAGGAAAGAGAATTGATGGTGCAAGAAAAGGAATTCAAGGCGGAGTTGCTGAAAAAGGAGTTGCAAGAAAAAGAAACGGAGATGTCCTATATGGCGCTGAATTACAGTCAGAAAAAAGATTTATTGGAACATGTCAGTGATAAGTTGAACGAGTTGATGGGCAAGCTGGATGACCCACGTGCATTGCGCGCGGAGATAAAGGGTCTGGAATTCTCTTTGAATAAATCGGAAGATGGTGAAGAACGAAAGTGGCAAGAATTTCAAGTGCTTTTCAATAGAGAACACAACGATTTTTTAGATAAAATCAAAGTGCTTGATCCAAAAATAAAGGAATCAATGCTGCTTATGTGTGTTTATATTAGAATGGGCAAAAGCAACAAAGACATTTGCGACCTCATCAATATTTCAATCACTGCGCTCGACAAAAGAAAATCGCGACTACGTGAGAAATTCAATGTTGCAGGAGAGCTCACGCTGAATGAGTTTTTGCGTTTGCTTTAACACGTGGGCGATATCCATTGAGGGACAGCTTTGATTTTTGGCGGCTTTTTGCTTTATATTTGTTTGAAGTACACAAACAATTGCTTTATCTTGTGTGGCGCTACTGCTCCAGCAATTGCTGTAAATAATATACTATGAAGTTGAAGTTATTCGGATTGTTTTTTGTGCTCAATAGCTGTTTTGCGTTTGCCTTTTCTCCGGCCATATATACTTATACCACAAAGGAATATGACGGTAGGCAAGACAATACCAGTGCGGTATTTGACGGAGAAGGGTTATTGTATGTAGCCAACGCATATGGTCTGCTGGAATACGATGGATACAAATGGCAGAAGATCCCATTGCCTAATGGGAAGAGTCCTGTTTCATTGTGTGTGTATGACAAGAAAGTTTTTGTTGGCGGAAATGACGAGATAGGGTATGTTTCACGCAATGCAGCAGGATCGTCGGTTTACCACTCGCTTTTACCTTTGTTGGCCGATAGCTTGAAAAAGCAAATAGGATGGATGACTTATTGCGTTGAGGCTGAGGGAAAAATATATTTTCTTACCGATCAGCGTATGTTTGTTTTTGATGGCAAAGGAATTAGTGTTGTACGACCCAGAAGTGGTGGTAAATTCACGAGCATCGCACGTTCACAGGGTCATGTTTTGCTTTTTGAAAAGGGAAGAGGCTATGCGCTTTTGGCCAATGGAAAAACGACATGGGTAGATGGGGTTTTTAAAAATTTGGAAGTGCGCGGAGTGGAAACAATTGGACGCGAATTGGTGTTGTATGCCACTGATGGCATTTACAAATACGATGGACTTCGACTTGAGCAACTTGGTAAAACAGCCTTTTTGGCAAAAGAAATCATTACTCGTGTGATCGCTAACCAAGCGAGAAAAGTGGTTTGTACGGAGCTTGGTGGAGTTTATGTGCTCGATGCGCAATGGGAAGTGCAGCACCACTTTGATCAAAGCAACAGTAAACTCACTACCAATTATATTTATGGTGCGGCGGAGAACAAGGAAGGCGACCTTTGCCTTGCCACCGACAATGGCATTTCTTTGGTGAACCTGGGTGCGTCGGTTTTGAATATTGATGTTTCGTCGAATTTGTATGGTGCTGGTTTGTCCTCTTTGCTCGTTGGTGACACCCTTTATCTCGGTACTTCCCAAGGTTTGTTTTTTGCTCCGCATTGGAGAACAAAGGGCGAAAAAAAGTTCATCAAGGTGCAAGGGGTTAAGGCTTTTGTATACGATATACATATGAACAACGGCGCTTTGTTTTGCGGCAATCGGTCGGAGGTGTACCAAATACAAGGAGATGCAGCTGTGGTGATTTCGCCGGAGAGCAATCGTGGCGCATGGGGCTTGCACTCTGTTGCTGGGAAGAAAGATATTTTTTTGGTGGGCACTTATTCGGGCATTGATGTTTATCAAGAAAAGAACGGAAAGTGGTCTTTTTCGCATAAGATCGGCGGCTATAATTTACCGGCAATGAATTTAGAAATTGATGAAGAGGGCAATATATGGGTGGCAAGCGGTTTGTCGGGGTTCTATAAACTAGTCGTTGACCGCGATTTCAACAAAGTGCTCGCTACAGAAGATTTTTGCGCGAAATTGAAGCTGTCGAAGGACTATTTTATTGAACTGATCAAAGTTAATGGTTCAATTTTAGTGTCTTCGCATGGCGGTCTTTACAAAGTTGAAAATGGACAATTGGTGAAAGATATCGATATGAATGTGTTGGGTTTGCCTTTTGAACGAATTAGAAAAATTAGCAATGGACTCATTTATACCTTGGACAATAAAACGCCTACGGTATTGACATTGGGCTCCAAAGGTTTTGTGATCGATACTGCCCATATTTTAAATCGTTTGAAGGTAGAGCTTATTGGCAATTTTGAATTGATTGATCAATTTGACGATCAAAATTATTTAGTGGGCACTTCTGAAGGCTTTATACTTGCTAATAATGCAGTGCCCAAAAAATATTACGGAAAGGTGTCGTTGCGCAAAATTCAAAATATGTACAATGACAGTTTACTGGCAATGGCTGGGGATAAAGGGGCAGTAATTGCTTTTCACGACAACAATTTGCGTTTTACTTTCGCCTATTCACCCTTGGAGCGCTTTTATGATGTTGATTGGTACGCGATGCTTGAAGAAGAAGGAAGGGGCGTATGGATCAAAGTGGAAAATGCACATGTAAAGGAGTTTTCAAATTTGCAGGAGGGGGACTATATTTTTCGCATGAAGGCCGTATGTCGCTATACTACGCTTGATGAGAGCGCATTTTCATTCACTATTTTGCCTCCATGGTACAGAACTTCTTTGGCGAAAGTGATATATCTTTTGCTTTTATTGAGCGCTGCCTATCTCGCTTACCGCATGTCTCAGCGACGACTGGAGAAGGTAACAGATAAAATGACAGAGGAAAAGGAACAAGAATTACTCTTGCAAGGCAATGAGTTCAAGGCTGAATTGCTTAAAAAGGAATTACAAGAGAAAGAAAGCGAAATGTCTTTTATGGCGTTAAATTACAGTCAGAAACGTGAATTGATGGAGAGTGTTAGCGATAAGCTTGGTGATTTGCTTGGGAAACTTGAGGATCCGCGTGCGCTTCGTGTTGAGATCAAGGGTTTGATTAATTCGCTCAACAATTCTGACGGAGATGAAGAAGTGAAATGGCAGGAATTTCAAATTCATTTTAACAAAGAGCACAATGACTTTTTGGAAAAAATAAAGGCGATGGATCCGAAAATCAAAGAATCAGTGCTATTGATGTGCACATACATCAGAATGGGCAAGAGCAACAAAGACATTTGTAATTTATTGAATATCTCAATCAATGCGCTTGACAAGCGCAAGTCTCGTTTGAGAGAAAAGTTTTTGATAGCCGAAAAAATAACAGTGAACGAATATCTTCGGCAGTTATAGACATACTGTTCAATTGCTGTCCTTTCTATGGCGTTTGAGTGCTAATGATTGTTGTGCCGCTATTGTTGATGGTTCTCGGTACATGTTTTAGTGGATGCGCTAAATGATTTTGTGGCAAAATAATGATGGTAATTCACTGGTTGAATTTCATTTGCTGACTCCCTTATTTATTTTGCAAACAATTGAAAGTAAAAGACTTGAGTTTTTGCTACGTGTAAAGTCAGTGTCGCGTTTTTGACGTGACATCTTGTTGTTAAAAATTCTCAAATCCTTTGTTTACAACAACTTTATTTTGTAAAACACTTGACATCGCCTCAATAATTGCTATATTTGCTTACGCTTGCTTTGTTGATAGAAATAGTAGTAGTGTAAAATTGCGTAGTTCTTTACAAGTTAGTTAGTAGTATCAAAGTTAAGTTATACCCCCTATAATAGCTTTGAAATTTTAGTCTACAACAAAGCAAGCTTTCTTGTAAAATCACTGATAACATTGAGTATATAAAAGCCTCCCTCAAAAAAGGGAGGCTTTTTTTGTAACAAAAAACTTCCCTTTTCAACTACTCTTTTAATTGCATTTCTTCTTGGGTATCGCAATTACTTCGTATTTGAATAAATATCTCAATAGCAATCACTTAACTTTTTATTACGTACTGTGTCAGTGCTGAAAAATAAGCCTGGAGGTATTTTGTACGGCGTCATAAATAGCGAATAGCTCTTTGCTGCTGTACATTTGACTATGCTTGCTTCGTTGCTAGAAATAGTAGTAGTAGTAAAAATTGCGTAGTTCTTTTACAAAAGTTAGTTAGTAGTAATCAAAGCCAATACTATACCCCCCTTTAGTGACTTTGAAACAAAAATCAATTCTACAACGACGCAAGCATTTTATTTGCACAAAAGAGTA
>Ga0114969_10000521_pt1 | contig 33087 bp, 44 predicted proteins | sample M_130807_MF_Meta_FD_87316 | JGI IMG/M metagenome (GOLD analysis project Ga0114969, IMG submission 87316) | Freshwater microbial communities from Lake Montjoie, Canada to study carbon cycling - M_130807_MF_MetaG | ecosystem: Environmental > Aquatic > Freshwater > Lake | place: Lake Montjoie...
AAAAACTCCTAAAGATGACTGACAATACTGTTACGGTAGTGTGGGATAATCAAAACGGGTTTTGGTGGAATGAAACCTGTGCTATGGTATTAGAAGTATTTGGATTACCTGGTGGCCGTTATGAATCAAAACCAGAACACGATTACATGAGTTTTACATTTAAAAATCAAAAGGATGCCACCCTATGTCGCATATTGTTAAGTGAGCGATTATGATGAAAGATATTATCATAGCCGTACTGCTTGGCATCATATTAAGTATGATTTTTTTAAATTCACCAAAAGAACAAGGCAAGTGGTACGATTGCAGTATGGCTGAATGGCATCCGGACATCCCACCAAAAGTAAAAGAAGAATGCCGTAAGATCCGTTCTGGAAAAACTACATGAAAATATTTAATTTAAGAACACAAATCAGTTTACCATTTGATCACTTTAAGAACTTAGGCTGTATATCTGGTAAGTTATTTGGAAACAAAGCATGGGAACTTGAACACACATACTACAGTGGGAGCCTATTTGATATTGATATCAGTTGGGGTATTAGAGAAGACCATGCTGGCTTTGACTTTACTCTAGGCTTTTTTGGTTACAGTATTAATTTTAGAATTTACGATACTAGACACTGGGATGACTATCATAAATGTTGGGAGATTTATTCAAATGACACTTGACAAAACCTAAATAAACCTATATACTATAAACAAATGGAGTAATAAATGACTGAATCCGTGATATACAAAAGTATCATTGCCGGTGCTGAACAGCAAGGTGATGATGACAAAGATTATAAAGAAGAAAAATACCTAGGCAACTATTTGCGTTTTAAAATGAAACGTGAAGGTAAACGCTTTTGGGCTGGCGACAATATTAGCGAATATATCGATAATGAGCATGTCAAAGAACAATTGATTGATGAAGCCGCAGAAGCATTTGAAACGGTACTCGATCGGTTGTTGATTGATCGAGAAAACGATCCCAATAGCAAAGGCACAGCACGTAGACTTGCTAAAATGTATTTTAACGAAGTAATGGCAGGAAGATATGAACCAGCACCAGATGCAACAGCATTTCCAAATGATTCGGCAGACCGTTACGAAGGTATGTTGGTGGTACGTAGCGAGTTGCGCTCTATGTGCAGTCATCATCATCAGCCCGTTAGCGGTGTCGCTTACATTGGCATCATCGCCGCAGAAAAACTTATTGGTCTTAGCAAGTATACTCGTATTGCTCAGTGGTGTGCTCGTCGCGGCACTCTCCAGGAAGAACTTTGCAATGACATTACTAGGGAAATCCAAAAAGCAACAGGATCAGGAAACGTAGCAGTATACATTCAAGCAATACACGGATGCTGTGAGAACCGAGGCATTATGGCGCATAGTAGTTTAACACAAACTACTGTACTGACTGGATCATTTAAAACTGACCCTGGCGCTAAAAAAGAGTTTTTTGATAATATTAAATTGCAACAAGAATTTGCACCACGATAAGGGAATAACGATGAACTCAGTAGATATGGCCAATGACCTAATATTCAGAGCAAAGAACTTGCAAGAGTTCATTGTTGAAACTGATGTGCCAGAAGATTTTCGATTTAATGGTATAGTGCCATTTGACATGACTATAGAAAATAGTGTAATATGTGCTAAAGTGTTTGCTGTTGATTTTAATGAAGCAGTTAAACGATTAGATGAATTTTTGGAAACTTGCAAATGAACTGGTTTAAACGAATGATTGTTAAATGGGTACGTGAAGACTGGGACAAGGCTGGCAGAGAAAGACCAGAACAAGATTGTTATCCCACTGTCTCATCTAAAAATAGTATTGGCATTGGCTCGCGAGATATAGGTACTGATCCTACATTACAATTCAAAGTATATAGTGCCGTTGGTGGTAAGATTGTAGAGTTTAGTCGCTACGATCGAAAGTCAGATCGTTCAGAACATCAGATCTATATCATTGGCAAAGACGAAGACTTTGGCGAAAAGATTGCTAAAATTTCAACCCTAGAGGTGTTACGATGAACGCACAACTACCAGCAGAAGGTATTTTAAAACACAACGATTGGGGAGACTCAAAAGTTTATCGTGTTACATGCGAATGCGGAAGTAGTGAATGTGACCATAACGTGTGGGTAGAAGCAGACGATACCGGAGTCACTGTAACAATTTATACTACCACTAGAACTAACTTTTGGTCAAAAACACGATGGTATCATATTTGGACATTGCTAACTAACGGGTATATTGATACTGAATCAACTGTTTGTTTGAAAAGACAAGGTGCGCTCAACTATGCAGAAACATTAAAGAGTGCCATGGAAGATGTAGAAGATTTTAGGAAAAAGAATGAGCAAAATAAAAATAGCTGAGTTATTTTACAGTATACAGGGCGAGGGTAGATATATGGGCGTCCCGTCTGTGTTTTTACGCACGTTTGGTTGTAACTTTAAATGTGCAGGGTTTGGTATGCTACGTGGTACATTAAGCGGCGAAGCTGATGTACTAGCAGAAAAACAAGTAAAATATAACAAGTGGCCCACTTATAATGAACTTCCATTAGTTAGTACAGGCTGTGACAGTTATGCCAGTTGGCATCCAGACTTTAAAGATCTTAGTCCAATGCTCACAAGCGAAGCAATCGCCAACAGAATTGCGGAAATTATTCCACATGGTGAATGGCATGATGAGCATTTGGTTATCACAGGTGGTGAGCCCTTGCTTGGGTGGCAACGTGCTTATCCAGACTTGATCAATAACACTAAGATGCGTGGATTGAAAGAGATTACGTTTGAAACAAATGGCACTCAAAAACTAACTCCCGAGTTTAAAGAATATTTAAGAAAATGGAATAGTGTAGTAGGCAGAGAACTTACATTTAGTGTAAGTGCTAAACTTCCTGCTAGTGGTGAAAAGTGGGAGGAAGCAATTTGTCCAGAAGTGGTTTGCGAATATGAACAAGTTGGCACAGCATATCTTAAATTTGTAGTGGCAACAGAAGAAGATATTGCAGATGCAGAACGTGCTGTAGAAGAATTTAGAACAGCAGGATTTAAAGGACACATATATTTGATGCCAGTGGGCGGTGTTGAAAGTGTTTACAATTTAAATGCAAAGAACGTAGCACTGGCGGCAATGAAACGTGGCTGGCGCTACAGTGACCGACTACAAGTGCCATTATTTAAAAATGAGTGGGGTACTTAATGGCCAAGTTACTTGTATTAGGATGTGGTAAAAAAGAATTTCCAGGAAACCTCAGAGACGTTGTTGTAACTGTGGACATTAATGAAAACGTTGGCGCGGATGTGGTACACAATCTTGATGTGTATCCTTGGCCGTTTGATAACAATGAATTTGATGTTGTTCATTTGGACAACGTGTTAGAACACTTAAACGACATTGTGAGAGCAATGCAAGAAATACATCGCATATCCAAAGCAGGTGCAACTGTAACTATTATTGTTCCCTACTTCCGTAGCAAATGGGCCTGCGTTGATCCAACACATAAACATTTTTTTACCGCAGATACACTAAGTTACTTTGTCAAAGGGCATGTGTATCATGAAAGATATGCCTATAGCGATTTTGCATTTATAATGCATAGTAAAACATTTAATGAAGGTATTGATCAAACTTGGTTTCAAAAGTTACTAATTCCATTTGCTGAAAAACATATGGAATTTTATGAAAACAAAATTAGTCCAATATTTCCATTGGAAACACTGACGTATCATATGGAAACTACAAAATGAATAAATTTATTGAAAAATTATTTGGCATTGATAAAATAAAAGCTCAAACTGAAGCCAGTTTAAAACAAGCTGAAGATGCTATGAAAGTGGCCAAACAAGCTACTAGTGCCGCAGAGTTGGCTCAAAAAGCAGAAGAAACTGCTAAAATGACTCCAAAAGAACGTGCTACTGCCAAAGGAGAGCCGTGGGTTGCCGTTTTGGATACGCATGTCAACAAAGATAATATAAGAAATGGCTTTTTTGAGCTTGACTGGAATGCCGAGTTTGTGTTACAATTGAAGCAAGCAGGATACGGATTTGATGGAGATCCAGAAGAAGAGATTGTGGATCGTTGGTTTAAAGACCTAGCTCGAAACGTATTAGCCGACGAAGGTCAAGACACCAATCGTGGTGCTGGCTTTATTAATGTTAACAAACTTGCCGGTGGCAAAGCAGAGGTAAAATGACTTATATTTTAGTTGATACAGCAAACACATTCTTCCGTGCTAGGCACGTTATTAACGGCAGTGCTGATATCAAACTTGGTATGGCATTCCACATTACATTAAACAGTATTAAAAAAGCATGGCAAGACTTCAATGGCAGTCATGTTGTGTTCTGTCTTGAAGGGCGTAGCTGGCGCAAAGATTATTATGCGCCCTACAAACGCAATCGCAGTGATGCCCGTGCCGCACATACAGAGAAACAAGCAGAAGAAGAAAAAGTATTTTGGGAAGCATTTGATACTTTTAAAGATTTTATTGCAGAAAAGACCAACTGTACTGTACTACAAAATCCGCAGTTAGAAGCAGATGACTTAATTGCCGGTTGGATACAGACACATCCCGATGCAGATCATGTGATAATTTCAACAGACAGCGACTTTGTACAATTGATTGCGCCAAATGTTAGACAATATAATGGTGTAATGGAAACAACTATAACACACGAAGGCATCTTAGATAAAAAGGGCAAACGTGTTATTGATAAGAAAACTAATGCGGCTAAGGATGTCCCAAATCCTGAATGGCTGTTATTTGAAAAATGTATGCGTGGCGATCCCACTGACAATGTGTTTAGTGCTTATCCAAAGGTACGTAAAAACAAATTAGAAGAAGCATTTAACGATAGATCAAATCGCGGATTCGCGTGGAACAACATGATGTTGCAACGTTGGGTGGACCATAATGGCGAAGAACATCGTGTGCTAGAAGATTACGAACGTAATCGTAAACTCATTGATCTGGCCGCGCAACCTCAAGATATTAGAAATGTAATTACGGAAACAATTAGTACTAATGCTGTTCCTAAGACAATTGATCAAGTTGGTATTAGATTGCTTAAATTTTGTAACTTGTACGATTTAAAGAAAATTACGGATTCAATACAACAATATGCAGAACCATTCCAAGCAAAATATCAAAGAGCATGACACGGACTTTACCAATTGGTTGAGAAAACTTTGGATTTCTAATTGTGATGAACGAGATAATTTTAGAGAACCAAAATTAAGTATGCATCAATACTGGCACCAATACAAGTGGTGGCTACGTAGAGAATATAAATTTCAAAGAGGAAAAGCAGAATGACAGACTTACATGCAAAACCCATTGTAGATGGATTACTTTGGATTGTTGAGCAAGACGGAGAAAAAGTTGGTACCTTACATAAAAAAGAAAACAACAAGTATGTGTTGTGCGGTGCTAACGGAGAAATATATTTTACTAAAAAGTCTGATATAACAAAGAAGTTTGGTACTAATTTTTTCTTAAAAGGGTTTACAACCACTATATCACAAGTTGATGTAAATGAATGCCACGGGCATCCAACTAAGTGGCAACCATACAATTCAATGTATGACGTACGAAGAAAACTACCATTGTTTACAAAAAGTAATCAAAGTAAAAGTTTATTCTGTGCTGGACACTACATTATTAAATTCCCTAAAAATTGGGTTAGAAGCTTTTGCCCTAAATTGATCACCATTGAGCGTTACCCATTTACTGGTCCTTTTAAAACAGAAGAAGAAGCAAAAGAGGCACTGGCCAATGCAAAGTAACCCAATTAACACAATACCCTTGCAACAGTTTATACAGCAGGTAAAAATAGCTGATATGAGTCAGCAAAAAGAAATCAAGTTAGATATCAAAACTGCAAAGCAATTGGCATTTACCTTGGGCGAAGTTACCAGTAAATTAACTCAAGATTACGATAATTTGATGCATATTCTTAAAAATACAGCTAACGACACTGTTACTGTAGAGCTAGACGGTGGCGGTTTCTCTAATCAAAAATAGATAAATATATGCGTACATTTGAGGACGCATATCGTGAGCAGACCAAAACCAAAAGTTCTTCTTGAACACATAAACAAAAAAAATTATAAGTGCGAGCAAGTATTAGCAGCCGAAGCAATTTGGGCTGTCTTTTATAAAGGTTCACCTTTTAATTTAAAGAGTTTTAGTAGTGTTACCAGCTATCCTGGGCCTAAATACAAAAAAGTGGCATTCAGCAATCCAGGACATGCAGTTAATCTAGCCAAAAAATTAAATTTAACTTTTGGTTGTAGTGACTTCCAAGTAACAGTATTAACATCTGGCCAAACATTAAAATGATATCTTCATTGGCGTTTACGCAGATTTTTTTGAAACAACAAGAAAAATCCTGTGATGAAGCCACAGTTAAGATGCATCACAGACTTTGGTGGAAAAATACACGCACTAAAGATTCTGGAGGACTACGCCTTACTGAAGAAGGTTATGAACATTTGACAAATATTTTGGAATTGACCCAATATGAAGTACCGTTTACTCAAAGTGTTGAACTTAGTCCCCAAACGATAATATTTTTTGATCGATTTATTGATTGTCCTTACTATCTAACCAATCAAAGTTTAACCGTTTTTTCGGAAAAAAAGGCTTTTGAATTGATGCTGTTTTCAGACGATATTCGAAAATACGGTCTTGTCAAAGCAATCAACGCTAGAAAAAAATCTGAAGATATTGGTTGATTTAACCAAAATACGCTTGACTTCCTAACGGACTGACGCTATAATACATACATAGCGCAATTTTTTACAACCCCGCAAACTAAGATAGGAACTTAAATGAGCGAGATTATTTCCCGTACTGTAGGCCCCAAGCAAGCCAAACGTGCAATCCAAAAAGGTTTTTCTAAACGTCGTCCAATCTTCCTGTGGGGTCCTCCCGGGATTGGTAAATCAGATATCGTCAAGCAACTTGGCGAAGATCTCGATGCCCATGTAATTGATATCCGTTTAAGTTTGTGGGAACCCACTGACATTAAGGGTATTCCATATTTTGATAGTAACACTAGCAAAATGGTTTGGGCTCCTCCTAGCGAGTTGCCAGACGAAGCATTTGCGTCACAGCATAAAAAAATTATTTTGTTTATGGACGAAATGAATAGTGCGGCTCCAGCTGTACAGGCTGCGGCTTATCAGCTGATTTTGAATCGTCGTGTGGGCACTTACAAATTGCCAGACAATGTGTTAATGATTGCCGCTGGTAACCGTGAAGCTGACAAGGGTGTAACATTCCGCATGCCAGCTCCGTTGGCTAATCGTTTTATTCACTTGGAGATGCGTGTTGACTGGGATGACTATAGCTTTTGGGCTACTGAGAATCGTATCCATAAAGACGTAGTGGGCTTTTTGACTTTCTCTAAGAAAGACTTGTATGATTTTGATCCAAAGTCTAGCTCACGTAGTTTTGCTACACCACGTAGTTGGACCTTTGTTAGCGAGTTGTTGGAAGATGACGACACTGATGCAGACACATTGACCGATTTGGTCTCAGGTGCAGTTGGTGAAGGACTTGCTATTAAATTTATGGCTCACCGTAAAGTCGCTAGCAAAATGCCAAATCCCACAGACATTTTGAATGGCTCTGTTAAGAAGATGGAGTCAAGAGAGATTTCAGCAATGTATTCTTTGGCAGTTAGTCTGTGCTACGAACTTAAAGACAGCGCAGACAAAAATGCTAAAAATTGGAATAGTCAGGTTAATAACTTTTTCCAATTTATCATGGACAATTTTGAAACTGAATTGGTAATTATGAGTACTAAACTTGCATTGACGCAATATCAATTGCCGTTGGATCCAGATGAGATTAGCTGTTTTGATGCGTTCCACGCTAAGTTTGGCAAATACATTTCTGCCGCAACTGAAAAGAAGTAAAATCTAGCTATTGACACCTCCTTCGGGAGGTGTTATAATATATACATAGTAACAGATTAGGAGCAGAAAAATGCAACATTCATTAGACGAAGTCGTTGATAAAATTATTGTAGCCCGTGTGGGACTATTGCTACGCCATCCATTTTTTGGTAACATGGCCACCCGTTTAAAAATTCAAGATGCCAGCGCATGGTGTAAAACTGCCGCAACTGACGGTCGTCATTTGTTTTACAATCGTGAATTTTTTGGTGGTCTCACAACTAAACAAGTTGAGTTTGTTGTTGCACATGAAATTCTGCACAATGTGTTTGACCACATGGGACGTAACGAAGGCAGAGATCGTCAAATTTTTAATATTGCCGCTGACTATTGCGTAAACGGACAATTGGTCCGTGATCACATTGGTGAACAGCCTCCAGAAATTAAAATCTTTCACGACCCACAGCACTACAATAAAAGTGCTGAACAAGTTTATGATGAGATTTTTGAAAAATATGATGAAGATGAATTGAAAGCATTAGGTCAATTACTTGACGATCACATTGACTGGGAAAAAGATGGTAACGGCCGCCCAGCATATTCAAAAGATGAATTAAAACAGATCCGCGATGAGATTCGCGAAGCTACTATGCAAGCGGCCAATGCCGCGGGTGCTGGCAATACTCCAGCAAACATAGCTCGTATGATTAAAGAGCTTACTGAGCCCAAAATGAATTGGCGTGAACTGTTACGTCAACAAATTCAAAGTACAATTAAAACTGATTATAGTTTTAGTCGTCCTAATCGTAAGGGATGGCATACTGGTGCAATTTTACCTGGTATGAAGTTTGACGAAACAATTGATATTGCAGTAAGTTTAGACATGTCTGGTTCAATTACTGATGAGATGAGCATGGACTTTATTACTGAACTCAAAGGTATTATGGATGAATACAAAGACTACAATATTAAATTGTGGTGCTTTGATACCAAAGTGTACAATGAACAAGACTTTGATGGATACAGTGGCGAAGATATACTAAGTTACGAAATAATGGGCGGTGGCGGTACCGACTTTATGTGTAATTGGGCATATATGAAAGATAACGACATTGTTCCTAAAAAGTTTATCATGTTTACAGACGGATATCCTTGGGATTCATGGGGCGATGACAACTACTGTGATACATTGTTTATTATTCACGGTAATGATAAAATTGTTCCTCCATTTGGTTCCCATGCATATTACGAGTTTTCAGATAAAAAGTAATATATGGCCATTAAAAATGGGAAGCCAAATCCCTTAAACTTTTTGGATCTAAGGCGAGTTGAATTTCCAGCTCGCCATTTCCATTTTACAACTCTAGAAAAATATAATCCAACGTTAATTAAAAAAATTGACGATTGGATATATACCAACTTAAACGGTAGATATTACGTTGGGCAAGGCATTGCTCTTGATCGTAATAACACTATTGTCTATGTTACAAAAATTGGGTTTGAACAAGAAAAAGAGATTAGTTTCTTTTTACTTTCTTATTCAAATCTGTAACCTCTAAAACATTATACGACTATATAATGATGTCATCATTAAGGAGACAGTTATGACTGAAGAAACTAAAGTAGAACAACCAAATGGCTCCGCGCCAGAAGTGGCTAGTACAGCCGCACAACCCCCAGCACCAGAAACTGCTGAAAACGATTTAAACATTAATGACCTAAATGCTATGAAGCAGATCATTGATCTTGCCAGTTCACGTGGCTCATTCAAAGCCGCTGAAATGGAAGCTGTAGGTAAAGTTTATAACAAACTATCAAACTTCTTGGCTCAAGTGGCCGCAAAAGGACAACAAAATGGCTGATCTAAAACACGTAGGTAGAATTGTTTCTACTGGAAGAAAGTGTTTGGTCGCATATAGGACATTGCCTGGTGAATCAGATCATTGTCTTGTTGTCCAAACAGAAAACTTGCCAGATGAACAACACAACGCACTAATTAACTTGGTCGAGTCTGGTTCTGGTCAAGAATCTGGTGAATTTGCAGAAGTGTTGGCAAGGGCCAATTTCCCTGATGGTAGTATTATGCTGGCCGCACTGCATACACAAGGCAAACTTACTAAAGTGCCAACAAGCCAAGTAGAGATGCTTCCAAATTTTAATGTTAAAATTAATCTAGCGGAACTCAATGTACTCATTGCTCAACAAAATAATGTTGCTGTTGATGATTTAGCAATCAAATCATCCTCTGCTAAAGTTCAAGTTAAAGAAGTAGGTAGTGTAAGCAACATGCCTGCTGAAACTAATGATCTTGGTAAAACAACATCAGCCAGTGTTAACGAAACTTATGTTGAACCAACTAAATTTGATTCAGCAGAAGCAGAAGCAAAACATTATCGTAGCCAAGCAGACAAATTAGCCAAACAAGCCGCAGACATGCGTCGTAAGGCAGAGGAATTAGTACCAACAAAGAAAAAATGACATCTAAGAAGCTTTCTAAAGATGTTGTTGAACGTTGGCCCGAAGTTTTTGGCGAGGTTACTTTAAATGTAGTACCTTTAAAATATCTGCATTCAATACAGATAACGTTTAAAGACAATAAAATTTGGAACATTGACATTGCATCAAAGTCAAAAGAGATGGACTGGGATTCTGTTGAAAAGAATATCCACGAGATCTTTACTACCTATCAAGAAGAAATTGATAATGTAGATTTTAAACTTGACACTGAAAAGATAAAGACGGATATTGTTAAAGGTACTAGAAAATTTTTAAAAACAAAGAAGTTAAGATGAAAGTAAAATTAGTATCATATAGCCAAGCAACAGAAGAGTTTGTTAATAACGGAATTGATGACGCACAAGAGCTAATTGCATATTGTGCCCGTGTTAGCAATCCAGCAAATCAATTTAACACTGAAACAAGTGAAAAATTGATTGGCTATCTTATTAAACATCAACACTGGAGTCCTTTAGAGATGGTCAGTGCTTGTTTAGAAATTACAACAACTCGAGACATTGCTCGTCAGATATTACGTCACCGTAGTTTTAGCTTTCAAGAGTTTAGTCAACGTTATGCTGATCCCACAGCTGAACTTGATGAGGCATTTGTATTGCGTGAAGCAAGATTCCAAGACACAAAGAATAGGCAAAACAGCATAGCATTTGATCCAGAGAATGAAGAACAGAAGTTGTTAGCCATTGAATGGGAACGTGCTCAGAAACGTGTATTGTTCAGTGTTAAACAAGAATACGCTTGGGCCATTAAAAATGGTATTGCTAAAGAACAAGCCCGAGCTGTATTACCAGAAGGTCTTACTGTGAGTCGATTGTATATGAACGGAACGCTACGCAGTTGGATTCACTTTATTGAACTACGTAGTGCAAATGGCACACAACTAGAACATCAGTTGGTTGCTCGCGAGTGCGGATCTGTTATTGCCGCCGTGTTTCCAATGCTGGCAAATCACATTAAACAGTAAACGTATTGTCGCCGGGCCACAGAGGTAACTTTGTTCCTGGCGCTCTTTTGGGTATTTTACTGTCAGCACTACTAACACAACTTGGGGATATACAAGTTTTTGGACCATCAAATAACTTAAATCCAGTTTCAATGTTCCCTAAAGGTGCATCGTGGCAACTGTAACTGCGTTTTATTGATCCATCGGGTTCACGAATAATAATACTTCTGTAGCCACTACTACATTCCCAATCTTTAAATTTATTAAAGTTAAATGCATTGAATCGTTCAGCTTGATCCATATACCAAACTTTTTTATTTTTATCCACAAATTCAACTTGAAAATGTTGCGGGATTGAGTCTTGTGTGTAAATTGGGTCTGGTTCTTTTTTAAACGTTGGTTTTGGACGCTCAACTAGGTTTGCTTCACCAGCTTTTGCTTCAGTGTATGCACGTTGAGGCATTCCGTTATGCAATACTTTAAGCATGTCAGGTGTATACCCATCAACTACTTTACTTGCTGTGGGATCACTTTGTGGCTTTAGTGTAACATTGATTCCGCGATTATGAAAGTACAGTGCGTTTTCATAATCCCTATCAAACCATTCTGGAACCATGACCATATTAATAGTTACTTGCACATCGTGTTGTTGACATAAGTCCAACTTGTCACCAAACTCTGCCATCTTTTCTTTTGTATCAACGTGTTCAGTATGTAAACTTGCTGTGATACTTGCTCTATGGAATTTGCTGGCTGCTTTACAATATTCATCTTTGTGCCATTGTAAACTTCTACTCATATTAGTGGTCATGTGGACACTGGTATAGTTTGTATTATTAGAGTCATTATTTAAATGATTTAATATATCAATATAGCCTGGATGAAATGTTGGTTCACCGCCGCTTAAACTAAAATGGAAACTGTTAAATCCACGGTCACGAGCTTGGCGTTTGATTTCGTCTATTGTAAGCAAACACAGTTCAGTTGGTCTATGATCTTTTTTGTCACTGCGGGCATAGGGCCAACAGTAACTACATTTATAATTACAAAATCTGCCAAGCAACCAACTTACTGTAAATAAGTCACGATATAGCATTGTACGTTGACCCACACGTACAATATCGTTATAGGGTATTTCTGTAAAATCGTATGCTGACTTTGCTAAATTACTCATAGAATCTTTTTACCATTTCATAAAGTTCAACATTATGTTCTTTCCAATGCTCTGATCTTAACTCATTAAGTATAGTGTCTTGTTTTATAAACTTTCTAAAGTCACCAGATTTACCAAGCTCATCTAATGCTACTCTAAATAGTGGTGCATCAATGTCAATTTTCCATTGTGCAATTTTTTCTTTAATTACATCTTTTGCTAATTCAGGTAAATGCCTAGGTAACATCCACTCTGGACCATCCGCTAATACATAATCAATATTCATTTTAGGAAAATTAGTTTTTATAAATGAGTACAGTAAATTAACTTGATTTAAATTATAAATGCTGGCAACCGAGTGTAAACTTACAGAATTTTTATCAATTGTTTCAGTAAAATTTTTATAAAACCAATGTAAATTCTCAACAGTTTTTTCCCACTTGCTTCCTTTTCTTAAGAAGTCATTTAGTGGTCCAAACGCATCTATACTTAAATTAATTCTAATTTGTTTACATTCTTTTAACAATGAATACAATTCTGGTGATGGGGTTAATGTTACGTTTGTTGTAAGCATTATTGATAATTGTGTTCTATCACATCTTTTTAAAACATCAATAAATTTGGTTTCTTCCATTAAGGGTTCACCGCCAATTAGTTTAATTGCTCTTAGCGTGGATAAATCGTAATTTTCTAATACTACATTTTGTTCTATAATTCCTTTGGGGATTTTCATACCCAACGCCTTTGCATCGCTGTACCAACTTGTACTTAATTCTGGGCCGCACATCCTGCACTTGTTATTACAAGTATTACTCAATGCTAAATCTAAATAAACTAAAGATGCATCAGTACTACCAACATCTAGACCAAAATCTTCGCCTTTTTCCATAAAATACATTCTAGTACTTTTACCAGTTTTTTCTTCATTTTCATAACATCTAGAACACCCATCAACTGGTTCGTTGTTCCTCATTTTATTTCTAATGTCTTCTAAAAAAGGATGATTAAAAACATTTGGGTCGCTTATTTTAAAATCTTCAGGTACGCTATCCCATCTAAAAATACAGCAAGGAAAAACTCGTCCATTAGGACGGATTGCCAAATGTGAGAACGGTAACGGGCAATATGATGTTTTATTCATTATCTAACCAACTTACTAAATCAGGATGTAAAAAGTCTTTATAAGATTGATTTCTTGACTTATCAAATAAAGTAGTTTCATTTTTTAATAATTCTTTATTTTCAATATTATTAGAAATTGCTAAATCAATTTGTCGAATTAAATTTAATACGTGTCCGTCTTCACGGCCACTTGCTCTGCGGATATATTTGATTGCCTTACTCTTTGCATACTCTAATAAATGTATTGGCATATGTTTTAGTGCAATCCCTCTATCCATATCATATATTTCAGCAAATTGCATACTAACCCCTGGATAAACTTTTCTTGACCATTCAATATATTCAGAAACATTAAGTACATTATGTGCAGAAACTACCATAGTAAAGTTTAAAATAGGATCATAGTTTTTAACATTTTTAATATAATTTATTACACTTGATTCCATCTCTTTAAAATTAGCGGGGTACCTAATATATTCATAAACTTTATCAGTACCATCAATGCTAAATGTATGTTTATTTTGTTTAAAATGGTTTAATAATTCCACAATCTCAGCAGTAAATAGTGTAGCATTTGTATGGAATGACAAATAGGTATTTTTGGCAGCTCCTGTTTCAACATAACGATTTAATAGTTGTATTACTTTATTGTCGTAAAAGGGCTCGCCCCCAGATGCTTTTAATACTTTAATTTTATGAGTATTTTCCAGTAGCCAATCCCACTGCAACGACTCAGTTGCCCTAGACGGTTCACTCATAGCCCACCGTTTTATTACCGCATGAGTTTCGTGTTCCATTCCGTTATCTTTAAAATATTTAACATCCGTCATTAATAAATTACTAGATGATGGGGAACACATCCTACATCTTAAATTGCAAATATTTGACGCTGTTATATCAACAAGTTCCAATCCGTCGTTACTTAGATTATAGTCATCATTTGAAAAATGTCTAAATGATTTCAATCCCCTGTCCTCTTGATCCCAACAAATTTTACAAGCAGGATCTCTAACACCGTTGTTTAAATTTGTTCTCAATTGTTCCATCCTTGGATGGTCAAACATTTCTTGTGGGTTTAACAAATGTGGGTTCTCTACTTCTAAAGCATTTATATTGTGCGGGGTTCTGTCATTGCCCATCATACAACAGGGCCAAAATGATCGTAATTTGTCGCCTTTATAATCTTTAATAGCAATGGCTTTAAAAGGATAATGGCAGTAAGTGTCTTTATTCATTGTTTTTTTCACTAATTAAATTTAATGTATTGTTAAACACTTTTTTATCTACATGATTAAACAATACTGTTTTATAAGACTCTTTATGTAGGCTTTTTGGAGCACACAACCCGCAACCACAAGTGTGTTTAGGACAAATTATAGTTGGCATTGTTTCACTTTCTAGTCTAGCTTTAAGCTCTGCTAAAATTTTATCACCCTCACTTAATTTACCTATTGGCCCGCGTGTTCCGCCAAACTGTGCTTGGCACGTTTGGTGGTGGAATACACTGTCCGTTTGCTGTTCAATGTGCATGAAAAACCAGTTGACACTACAATGCCATCCTTTAAATTCTCTAAAATCAACAAATTTGCTTTTGTGACTTTCTCCGTTTTGGCTTAGGCACATTGTGCGACTTCCGCAACAGGGTCTTCCAATTTTAAGGGCCAATTCCTTATTTTGTTCACTCATGCCATTTGTACCTTTTTTGTATTGTTTGCCCAATAGTCTTTAAACCACTGAGTTTGATCTGCTGTATACATGTGTGCAAAATTACTTTTGCTGTCTGGTTCTTCACCTATAATACGTGGAACATATTTGATATTTTTACTATCTAAGAAATCACACAGATCAATACATTCATTAAAATATGCGGCATGAAACATAACATTGATACTGATTGTGCATTTATGCTCTTTACCATATGTGGCAAATTGAACCATCCTGTCTCTAACTTGTTGTTTTAATTTTGTATCAGCTTCTGCATGATAACTTATAGTTATATGATCAAAATTTTCCATAACTTGAGTTGCCATTTTTTCACCCATTGCCCCGTTACTAGTAAGCGCAAAACTACATTCGTACTTGTCTTTATATTTGTCCTTATATGCTTGTTTGATATATTTTGCAAACGGAATAAACGCTGGGTTAACTGTAGGCTCACCCCCAGTAAAACTGATACTTGCCCGTTTATAGCTTCTATATGTCATGTATAGATTGATATATTCCAATGTAAAATCTGCATTTTTTATCAAATCTTCTAAAGTAGCATGGGGGCTAAAATTATCATGTCTATGCGCTGGACAATAACTGCAATCATAATTACAGCGGCGTCCTGTATCCCATGTTACTTGAAATACGTTGCCGTCAAGCAAATCAATTGTATCAAAACTAGCCATTAATATAATCCTTAAACTTTGGTTCCACATCTAATAAATTCTCATTTCTAATAGAGTCTAGTTGTTGTGTGTATTTTATAAATTCATTCCAATGGCTGTCATAATAACTTTCACTGTTCATATAACTAGTTACACCTTTTACAATGTCCTCTGCCTGTTTTATGACATATTCATTATAATTGTTATCCTTAACCCATTGTAAAAACTCATAAAATCTAGCAGTTACATCTACTTTATATGCTTTGGGAAGAACCCTAACATTTAAATGTTTTGGATGATGTGCAACATGATGTGTTATAATTGGTCTTCGATTTGTGCTATTAACTCGTTTAAAATCACTTTCACTGAGTTTCCACTTCATAAAATCAATCATATGATTTACGTTATACGCAGTCACAGTATATGCTAACCAAGAAACGATATTTGACGGTAATCTATCTACTTTACGTAGATTGTCTAAAGTTTTATCCCATTTAGCTGGACTACGTTGATATTCTTGAACTGCGCCCATTCCATCAACACTTGCACCAATACGTACTTGTTTAAAACTTTTCCATAGATTTGTAACACGAGTAGGCAGAGTACTCATATTAGTATTGTATTCAACAATAATATGCTTGGCTGCATCAGCTTCAACACATCTTTCTAAAAAATCATAATGACGTTCAATCAGCATTGGCTCCCCGCCAGCAAAATATACATGCTCAATGTTGTGTATATTGGTTTCCAATTGTTCCCAAAACGGCTCGTACTCTGGCCAGTTAAATGCGGCAACTTTATCGTCTACAATTTCCATTATTCCAGATGTATCTTTGAACTTATTAGTTCCAGTTAATTTAATCCAGTCGTCATACCAAGCACTGCTATCAGTAGGGCCACACATACGACATTTTAAATTACAAAAATTGCCAAATCTTAAATCATAGTATACTACAGGAAAATCCCCCGTGTCAATACTTCCATCTTCTTTAGTTTTAGATTTAACACTATTAAAATCCATTTGCCAGTGTTCATTCTCATATGTACGTCTACTCACAAGCCCATTAACTTCTTCATTTTTGCAACGTCCACATTCATCACTCCATTCGTCATTGAGCATATTAATGCGAATGGCCTTCATCATATCAGTATTCCTAGCATCAGACAACTGGTCTTTACCAGCATTAAATGCGGTTCCGTCTGGCTTTCTAATAACTCCTTGATTTTTAGTTACGTTGGCTTGACAGCACACACGGATGTCGCCATTAGCACGTATAGCTTGGAAGTTCCAAGGAACAGGACAAAAAGTTTTACTCATTTTTTAATTTTTCTAAAGTTTCATCTAATTGAGATACTGCCCAATTTCTTTCTAAACACCAAAAACAAGTTCCGCATTCAGGCACTTCCATTTCTGGGTTATATGATTGATAGTTGGGTATTGTTGGTGCTATCTTTTTATGTGTTACATCACCCTCGCAACTCCTTGTTAAGTTGAATAAATCTTCAATGCCATAATAAAAATATTGTGCAACAATCCAAGACTTATCAACGAACCTAAACGGGTGGCATAAGAATTGACCTTCTGTGCTAATAATTAAATCTCTAGTTTCCCCGTCTTTAGCATCCCTATCTCTATTATCCATCTTTTTAGGAAAATCAATAGGTGGATTTTTACTTGTTGCATTAAAGATTGCATCAAAGTTATATCTGTAAGATACATACTTGTTAAAGTTATACACAGACAACTGATCGCCACTGTGCATCTTTTTATAAACTGGATCTTCATAAATGTATCCAGTAACTCCATGTTCTAACTCTGGAGCAATAAAATTCTCATAACGCTGATTAATAATGTTTGGAAACATATCTTTTAATTTTTTGTACATACGCAAGCCAATGGGTTGTTGCCAAGGTCGAGTTGTCCAACAACGGACATGAGTAATAACATCTATTTTAGTATCAAAATTATTTTCTGTAATAATTTTACAAAGTAAGTATGTTAGGCATGCACTATCTGCACCACCAGATAGGTTAATTCCAACTTTTTTCCAATGCTTACTAAATGGGATGTCCAGACCATTGAATCTAAAAAGTTGTATTTCATGTTTATTTGCAATGGATCGTTCAATCTCACTTAACTTGCCGTATATGGCGTTTGAATCTTCAAACATCTCTTACCCTTTCAATTTGATTATTAATAAACTTATATTTTTTCATATGGTCATTAAAATTGTGTTTCCATATAACATCTGATTTTCTAATAAACACTAAAAATGCCTCATACTCTGATTCTTTTGGAGTATGATTAAACACATAATGCTCAATATCTTTTAATGCTTTAAATGCTGTTCTTATATCTTTAAACTCTTGCTTATTTGAATCCCATGATCGTAAATGTTCATAATCTTTTATATTGTTCAATCTCTTAGTATTCTCATCATTAATGATTTTATATGTGTTTTGTATGTCTTGATACACGTTGTCTTTGAATTTAAGAGTCATTAACGCTGGGTTCATATAACGCGGTGTATAAACTATTGACGAATCAATGTGATTAACATCAAGTGTTAAAAAAGATGCAAACAAGTTTTCAATATCCATAATTTGATATGCACTTGTAGTACAAACAACATTCATTTCACATTTTTTATCAACAGCTCTAAACTTCTTTATATTTTCTTTTAATATTTCCCAATTGCCAGTTCTAAAATAAGAATATATGTTAGTACCCGCATCAAGAGACATATGAATCAACCCACGTGAGAATGGTTGTAATAATCTAGACAATTCAACTGGATCAAACGTAGCATTAAAATTTGTATGAAAAGTCAAACAAATATTAGATGCATTGGGATGACTGGCTAGCTTTTCTAAACAAGGAAAAAACTGCTTTTGATACAATACTTCTCCGCCAGCAAAATCAATCTTTTGTATATTAGGAAAATGTGTATTAAGATCGTTAACAATTAATTCCATCTCATCAATAGATATGGATATAGATAAGTTTTCATCTTTACTTTGTTTATGAAACTCTCTTGTTAGTTGTATCAACTTATGTTTTTTATCTTCAGCATCAGAATTATAATGTTTTAGCTTAGTCATCCAACCGCTTGAATAAACATCACTACAATGCAAACATGCCATGTTACAACTATTACTAAATCGTAATTCTATATGCTGTACTAATGAGAAATCAATTTCACCAGTGACTGCATTATACTTTTTAACATCTTCTACAGAAACAGGAAAATCTTGGCGCATTGATGGACTTCCAATACTTTCAGCTTCACTACACAAATGACAGCCTTTGCTCCATTCACCAGACATCAATTCTTTTCTATGTTTTTTAAACCCTTCTGAGTTGATAATTTCAGATGGCTTTAACACTTGTGTGTCTGTATATGTATGTAATCTATCTGATTGCTGTGGACAACTAGTAACAAACCCATTTTTATAATTTATTGCTCCAAGGGCATACGGGCATAGGATTGGTTCACTCATTAAATATATCCTTCATTTCAGGAAATACTTCAGAAAAACTTATACCACGCTGTGCATCACACAAGTCTAAAAATTCTTTCATTTCTGGCAAACGTTGAGTCCAGTCTTCACTTTCCATAAAAGACAACATGCCTTCTAATCTACTAATTCCATAGCTGGCTTTGCGCCACTGTTCATATGTTACTTTACCTTTATGCCATTCAGGAACACCCAACTCCCAATTGGCTTCCCACCAAGGATAAAATTCTTGATATTTTTCTCTGCATTTTTGTTTGAACCAGGCAGGCAATACTTTTACATTTAAATGCGGTGGGTGGTATACAAAATGGTAGTTAACTCCGCCAGCACCAAAGGGCCACATGTTTATCTTCTTAAACCGTTGTCCTAACTTCCATTTAATAAAATCTGGAATATAATAGATGTTAAGAGCCTGTACGGCACATGCCACAGTGACTTCTGTGTTACTAGGTGTTTGTGTATCTAAAATATGAAACACTTCCGCAGTCCTACTCCATTTGCTTGGGTAGCGTATGTAATCGTTCATGTCATGAATACTGTCTACACTATAATGGAAACGTACTAATTTAAATTGTTTCCACAAGTCAAACAAATCATCTCTCCACTCTACCCCATTACTATTATAACGCAATTCAAGATTTTTTGCATGTCCTTGACGAATACATTCTTCCAAAATTTCGTAATGTTCTTCAATGATTAAACTTTCGCCGCCTGCAAAGTATAACTGTTGCATATTTGGAATTTGTTCATAGAACTGTTTCCAAAACACAGGATTATTTTTGTGCCAGTTATAACTGCTACCGTTAGTACTGCCTTTGTTTGCCCACAGCGTTGTTTGCTTTAATGTAGGGTTTTCAATTTTAGGATGTATTGCTTGCCAGTCTTTGATCCAGCCACTACTATCATGTGGACTACACATTACGCATGCCAATTGGCATTTGGTACCAAAACGTAAATCAATGTAGTTTAGTTGTGGCGGCACTGCTCCGTCTTCACTAGTGTCTGCAATTAATTTTTCTAAGTCAGTACGCTCACTCCAATAAGCAGTTTCCCACATACGTTTGCTATTATGTCCAGCGGCTTCTTCTTTATAACATTTAATACAACTTGGTGGCTGTTCACCGTTAAGCATTTGTTTACGTACATTACGCATATATGTACTATTCCAGCTTGATTGAAAATCGCTTACATTTAAGTTTGCTGGTTTGCCTTCATCTGTTTTTAAAATGCCAACCATGCCGCCGTGTTTTTTATCATTAGTTGGTCCAACGCTACTGGCGTTTGCAGTACAGCAAACTCGCATACTTCCGTCAGGGCGTGTGCTTAAATGCACCCACGGTAGTATGCAAAATGTTTCTGAAGGTAATTTAGGTGTTGTCATGTTGTAAATTTAATCTCATTTTGATATGCTTTTTTGTAACCACATGTTTTAATACATCTTGACAAATGTTTACTGTGTTCTGGATCCCAACTTTCAGCTATGAGTTTATCAAACCACTCATGCTGTAAAACTTCGTCAATACTTTTATCTTTTAAACTGTTCCACTCTGTTCCATATTCTGCTAACTTTCCAAGGATGTTTTCTTTATTTTTAAATGCACTATCCCATAAAAAACAACATGGCCACATGGTTTGATTTGAGGCAATAAAAATTTCACCTTCGTGTACTAGTTTACAAACAATGGAATCTAAAATTTCTTTTTTCTTGATTTGTTCTGGAGTTTGTTCAACTATCATTTCCATTACGTTTGGTTTAGAATACGTATTAATAAATGCTTGTAACTCTTTAACTTGATCTTTTTTACTGTGTTCTTTTTCCCCAGTTGTGGTAATTACAATTTCTTCTGTTATTACACGTTTTTGAACTCCGTCTTTTTTGCGTACAACCGCAACCCAATCATGTATGCTATTGCGCATGCCTGTTCTAGTAGCAAATTTAAGACCAAGTCGTTTAGCGTGTTCCTCAGCAACTGGCAGCTCATATTCATTATGATCAAACACAATAAACATCCAAGTGCCCACACCGCCAGCATATGTATAGGCATTCATATTTCTATCAATAATATTAAACACAGTATTAACTCGATATATATGATTTGTTTCTTTGTGCCCGTCAACACAAAATACAACATCAAGTTGTTTTGTTCGATTACTTATTGCCCCAAGTTGACTCCACCATTCAGTATTTTGTATTCCACCATTAGTACTTAGTTGACAATATCCGCCATGTAATGTTAGATATTCAACCATTGGCAGACAATCGCTATTAAATGCTGGGTCTCCTAGTACCCCACAAAACTTAAATCGTTTATCTTTAATATGCCTTGGTGTTGGAAACATTCTTTTTAAATCGTCAACTGTAAAACTATTGATTTCTAATATATCAGGATTTTGTGTTCTAGCACACCCAGGGCATGCCGCATTACAATTACTGGTAATCTCTAGTTCAATTTTGGTAATATTATCTATGTTCATTATTTGAATTGTTCCGAAAAGGCATCATATTTACCACAGGTCTTGGCACATACAGATAATTTCCCTTCCGCACAACTGGGCTTGTTCCAGCTGTTTGGTATAACATCTTGAAAATACATACCATCAATAATGTCTTTTAAAGGTGTTTCTTTAGCATTGATTTTACTAATACCCACCGTATCTATTGCTTTCCAAATTTGTGTACCAAGTAAATTGTGATACCAAACATACATTTGTCCCGCTGTCCAACAACAGGGTTGCACTACTCCCTCTGCACTTACATACACAGATTTTTCTTCTGCTACTTTACAAGTAATCACTGCGGCGTCTAGTTCCAATTCCATTTTTGATTTTTTAGCTGGGTCTAAATTAAACCGTTGCGGACTTTGTATCTGTATTGCTTCAACTTGTTTAGATGGCAAATATTTAATCGTGTCATCTTTACCCAATACACTGCTTAGTTTATCCAGTATGCCATTTCTATATTTTGCATTAGTTGGTGCTTGAAGTAGCGTGGTCTTGTTACCTTTTCTATTTGTTGCTTGATGCACTTCTTTTGTTGTTCCGCTTGTGTTACTAAAAAATCTTGCAGACTTTTTATACTGGAATTTTTCAAATCCCATAGTTTTGCTTAGTTGTTCTGCTTGTTCAACTTGATGTTCATTGTGGGCAAATACAATATAATCCCAACGGGCCCGGCCGCCGGCATTTATAAATGCTTGAGCATTTTCAATAATTTTATCCCATATAGTATTTTGTCTATACAAGTGATTTGTGTCTTCTAACCCATCAATACTAAAAACAACATAGGCATTTTTACCCATTGCCTTAGCAAGGTTGGTCCACCACTCAGGTTTCTTTGCACTGCCGTTGGTATACATACACAAATTCATTTTAGGATTATTTTCTCTAAAATATTCAAATACTTCTAAAGTATCTTTAGCAGATACTGGATCACCAAAATTACCGCACATATACATTCTATCCAACTGTACTATAAACTCTGGAGCAAAAATAGTCTTACAATCTGCTAATGATAGTTCATTGCCTTTTAAATGTGGGTTATCTTCTCCACCATTAATGTTCCTTGCACACATGGGGCAACTGGCATTACAGTTTTCTGTAATTTCTAAATGAACTGTTTTAATTTCATTGTATCTATACATTATGCATCCATTAACAATTTAATGTCTTTTCCAGGACCTACTTTGCTTGGCAAGTCACCATACTCGCTAACATACCATTTAATAACAGCCTTATACCAATTTTGGCTATTGTGATGTGCTTCTTTATTAAATTTGTAAATGTTGTTATTAGTTGCTTCTATTGCAGACAACGCCCTAGCAGATTCTTGTTGTAACTGCCGTAAATCAAACGCATCTAAATCCATTAAGGTCTCCCTATAATCATAACACGTTTGTATCCTTTTAATTGTAGTTCACCTTCATATAATACTTCTTTCATAGGAAATTTCTTTTTCATGTGATCTGCACTATGTACACAATTAATATGCCCTTCGCCATCAAACATATTATTGCTTTGTATTGCTACAATTGGATTAGATTCCATTTCTTTAAATCTAATTTGATGAAACCATTCATCTGTCATATGCTCTGCGCTGGTATTAATAATTAAGTTTGGTAGAAACTTTTCACTATACTTAGCGCCATCCTTAAAGTTTTCTACTTCCCATTCATAGCCGTTTTTATATAAAGTTAATTCATTAATATTAGCGTTAACACTTTTAACTTTATAGTTTTCTAGATTTGTAATGTTAAAAATATAATCACTAGTTTCACAAGCTTCTTTATCTAATTCTATAATTCTCATTTTACTGTAAGTAAGACGTTTGTCATATATAGTTTTAATTTGGCCAAACCATCCAGCCATAACTGCAACATTATCATAATTAGATTCAATCTTAGCTAATTCTTCTATTAACCATATTTTACTACGCATTTGACTTCGGCTCATTGCATCTTGAATAATTGTTGGATCATTATCATCTTTAAGATAGTTATTAATACCTCTAAAAATTTTGTCTGTTGGATTTCTTTTAGAAATAATCCTAACATAAATACTCAACAATGCAGATTGAATATCTTCAGCTTCAAATGCTTTACCAATCTCATTAGTAAGATACACATCTTCTTCATTGCCACAAAATTTTAAATACTCTTCTAACCCAAAAAACACTTCTCTTAGATTTGTGTTGTGTTCACTCATAGTGTTTCCTCAAATCGTTGTTTAAGCCAGTCAAAATCATTAATCATTTTAAGAGCATCAACATTTCCTTTGTTTTCATTGCCATATAATGCGCCGGCTCTTGCACCTTTTATAGCATACATTCCAAACGGTTTATCTTTTCCCACAGTACACCAAGTATGTAATCTAGTATCTGTTTCTGAATTTTTTTGTCTATCAATTACTTTACTTGACAACTTACAACATTCTCTAAATGCGCTTTTCCAAGTATTAAATTCGTCAGTATTAAAAGATGTAACATTGCTAATTTTATCCATTGCCTTAAAATGCTCACTAATGCTAGTGGTCATATCAGGTTTACCAGTATCCATATGTTTTGTCAACTGCCTTGGTAACAATTTTATACCACCGTTGCCATACTCTAAATAATTTACTGGATTTAGACTGCGCCATACGTGTACAGTATTGAGAGTCCATTTATCAACTTTGTGATCAAAATTAAAACTATCTAAAACTTCTGCATCACCGTCAACAACCCAAATCATTTCTGTAAATGCTTTTGAAGCTGCCATTATATGAGCATTGTGTATACCTTTAACTCCATGTACACGCTTGGCCATAGGAAATCTAGACTTTAATCTATTCCAATTAGCATCTGCATTGATTTCTTCATAGCTAATAAAAACAATATCGTACATTATTTTCCCACTATAAAATTATTAGGCATTCTAGGTGGATTTGTATAAAGTGTTTTAAACAGTATACTTTGCTCATCAGTAAATGGATCTGCAATATTGATGTTTAACTCGTGTTTTAATGTTTCACCTATACCCATTATTTCATAGGGTAACATTTTTTCTGTAGTTTGACTATCGTTTTCTTCCCAATACTTGTTTAACCATTTAAAATCTCTAACATTTAGATAATCCCAATCAGTGCAGTTGGTCATGTAACAACCTTGTCTAGCACCGTAAATTGCCCAGTCACCATTAGCAACGTCTAACCCAACATGCATCCAAACCAACAATCTATGAAAGTTTTTCCAATGCACCTGCTTACTAAAATTATTTGGGTCTGCTTTACTACCTTCTAATAGCCCCATTTTAACACCTTCACGAAATCCAGCACGCCATGCTTGTTGTGGAGAAGCATTGTTATGAACGTCACTCATACAATTATCTATTTGTATATAATTGATATCCCAACAAAAATCTACCTGTGTCTTTGCATTTTCACTTTCAGCATTTTCGTGAGTTTTCATATCTAGTACTAACTGTGTAGGCCAACATTTAATACCACCGTTGCCATAAACTAAGCCATTAATTGTATTCCTAGCACCCCAACTAATAACACTTTTGCCTAGATCAACTTCATCTTTAAAATCAATTTCTTGTTTTAAAAATTCAGATATTATAGTATTGTCGCCATCAACGACAATAACTCTTTCAGTTTCACTTAATCTTGCACATGCCTTATGAGCACTATCACTGCCATCAACCCCATGCACACGTTTTGCCCAGGGCACTTTTGCCAATAAATCAGCATAATTTTTTTCAGCATTGGGCTCATCATAACTTAGATATACAATGTCGCAATCAGTAACTTTAAACTTTTTCATTTTACCAACAACCCATAAGAATTAAATTCTTTCATTGTAGCAATCCCCACTGTTTTAACATGATTTTCAAATTTTGATTTAAACGCCACTGTTGGTGATTCTAATAATTGTTCACCAGTTAATTCAATAGCTGACAATAAAAATTGTGGGTTGTTATCTTTAATAATATAAAATCTATATGGCTTAAAACGATTTTGATTTTTAACAACATTTATACCTGACTCATTAAGAATAAAACTCCAAGTTTTAGTTTCTTTATTATGTACAATAGTAATGTCTTTTTCATCTTCCTTTTTAGAGAACGGAATTATGTATATTAAATTAGTTGGAATATCTATTAATGGTTCTTCTTTGTAATCGTCTTTATTAAATGTAAAATAATCAATTTTATATTTTGAGAAGTCCTTTGCTCCTGATACAAAATCAATCACTTTAGATTCAAGCACCTCTGCATACAAAAGTGAATCATTTTTTTCATTTGATATAGCAGTTACATTACCTAATTCGTCGTAATAAACAAACATACAAGTTGGCATTATTGATACTGCTAGAGCTTGTTCTAACTGCTCAGGGGTTAATTCGTCAATTTCATTCATAATTGTTCTCCAATATTTCTATAATGTCTTTTGTTAAAAACACATCTTCAGTGTAATGAAATACACCTAACTGTAAAAAGTTTCCAACAATAAGACTTTTATCTTTATTAAAATACGACCCAACGACATTTTTCCAACTACTTGGTATTGTGTTCCAGCCTTGTATTGCCGGTTTCATATGTGTAAAGGTTATAGGTGAGTTTAAAAACTCACCTTCTGCTTGCATAAATTTTACTGCTAATGCCGCATTTATATCCATACTGCAAAATTTCTGTTTATGTTTAGGTAAAAATTCAGTGTAAAAATCTTCGTAATTCTTAGTAATAACCTCTAACCATTTGTAAAATTCAAATGCCCGTTTATTCTTTTTAAAATAATGAACACCAACATATACATTGGGCAAATTGTTTGCTGTAAATGTTTTTCGATAAAAATCATTCTGTATAATGCGACCTTTGTAATCAACTACATTTGCCGTTAAACTTACATCTGTATTTTTAAGAAAATCCCACCAGTGGTCATTTGAGGATAGCAATAGTATGTCAGTATCATATACTATAGACTCTTTAAAAGGTGATGCATTTATAATTTTCCACCTATTTTCAATTTTCCATTTGGAGTCTTTTGCATTGTCTTTCCATGGAATATCAACTACATGATCAAATGCATGTCTATATTCATGAGGCACTGTATTATTTGTTATTAAACAAGTTTGATTATTGATTAGGTTATTATGTTTTATTGATAATGCTAACGCATATGCCTGTGTAACATAATCTACATCTGAATTTTGTGCTAGGAAAACATGACCTTTAGACACTATGTTCTCCCATAATGTTTAACAAACTAGTTTTATTCATCACATGTACATCTAAATTATTTGTTTTAACTAAAGTGTATGCGTCTGTAGATAATTTTGATTGTACTAAAAATGTCATAGATTGATCTTTTTGTTTTATTAAAAAATCTCTATCTAAGGTATACGTTAGTTTGTTTGCAATGGGTGTTGCAAAATCTCCGTGCGTAAATCCGTTCATCATATGGATTGCAATGCTAAACGCAATATCATTTCTAAATTTTGTACTGTTTAACTGATATAATTTTACAAAATATATCCAATTTTCTTTAATATGTTTAATTAATGAAAAGAAGTTTTCATTAAGTTTAGATTTTTTAAAAAAGAAAACTGTTGCCCAGTAAAAGGGTATACTTTGTTCACTAACAAAATCAAACTCGCTAGTATCTCTCCATCCTGCAAGATCATTATGATTAGTATAAATCAAAAATTCATTTGACTGATTCCAAACGTAAGATAAAAAAGAAGAATTTATGATAAAATCAGAATCTATAACCAGCGTTTCATCGTAAGGAGTTACTGTATAGCAATCAACTCTATTTGAGTTTTTCCAAACATATTTTGTAAATTCGTGTGTTCCGTTGTAAAAACGTTTTGTCTGTGTTGTATTATCAGTTGAGTCAATTATCTTATCAAATACAACAACTTCATTAGGGAAATTATCCATTAAGTATTGTTTGCTATCAGTAACTAAAGACACTGGTCTATTCAAAAACTTTTTAGCACGTTTAGCTGAAAGAATTGCCAGTTTTACGTAGTCAACTCCGTCAGAATTAAATGCAAAAATTAAAATACCCTGTGTCATAGATCAATCAATCCCTCAACTGATCTATTTGATTTTAATGTTTTATATTTTGTTTGGAATTCGTTTACTGCTAGTGTGTAAACATTAAGGATATTTTCTAAAAACTTGTTTAAATTATCAATATCAACTGGTAAATTGTTATCATCAATTAAGACTGCATCAGTTTGCTTAAGGTCAATTAACGTTTTGACAAAATTGATAAGCTCACGTGAAACTTTAAAGGTAGCCCCGTTATAGAAGTAAATTGTTTGTTGTTGATATTCTTCAAATGCAACTTGTTTTTGACTAGCTAGTGTAGTCATATAATTGGCTATATCAAACGCCTTTTGTAACTGCTCGTCCATAGGACCTCCTGAACAATAATTATACTATATTATAATTATCGTGTCAAGTGATTTGGATTTAAATTTTATAAGGTTGTTGTAGACGCTGTTGGTGCGGGCAATGCTACATTTGCACCAGTTGGTCTAAAGAGCTGAACTGTACTTGTTAATACCGCTCCTGCCCCAGTATTAACGTTTTCGTCAACGCCGGTAGCACTTCCACCTTTAGGTATTGGCGTTATTGGAGGGTCTCCACTGTCATCATCTCTAAATTGTATTTCAAACGTTAAAACTGTGGCCGTATTATCTGCGGCGTTCTTTTTAACTTGAATATTATAATCGTTTTCTAAGTATACGCCAGCGGCTGCTGGTTTTACAAATACTGTTTGATAAGCTGTTGTAAGTCCGTACCAACCAATACCAGTTGTTGGATACCCGCTAGCGGCGCCAGAACCTGTATAGGTCGTGCCAAAACTGCTAAACTTAATCGTTCCCATGTCACTTAATAAAGTAGTCCATGATGTATTTTTATTAGTGGTGCTTCCACCAGATCTACTAGCACTAAATCTTATTTCACCGCCAGCGTTAAAAAAGTGTCTTGCCGCGTTTGAGGTAGCAAAGGTTATTGTAACTGTGTGACTAACGACCCCGTTCCATGCTGTGGTACGAGTTTGCCCAGCACCAGCTAATGTTTCTGCGGTTCCTTGATTTGTTGCTATTGTTAAACGGTTTGTAGTACATGTTGTTGCAAAAGTTTTGAAAGTGTTAACAAACGCATCATCAACCAATAGGCTAGTTGTTGCAATGCCTAATCCTGCACTTTCATCAACACCAGTTTGGTGTTGTCTAATCTTTAATAAATCAGTTCTTAAGTCAACCCATTGTGCCGCAGTAACTTTTAATGTTGAATCAACTTGGCCGCTTGTTACTGTTTGCCCATATCCCGATTCAGCAAGACCTATGCCCAACAAAAAATTTGCTGTACCTTGAACGTTATTGTAATCAGCGGCATAGATTATATTGCCTTCTGCTTTTGGAAAAATTCCTGGTGATCCAGTTGCCATAGTATGTCTCTTTCGTTATCTATTTATTATAGGATTACAGCTTCAATTATTTTTTCGCCTGCATCTTCATTGGACTCAAGTGCAATCGCAAATACATCGGCAGTATTGCCCATTGCGGCTTGTGCTGTGCCGTTATTACCAGCTACTAAACGTTGTCCTTTTAATACTGAGCCTGTAACTCTAACTGGCACACGGCCTTTTAGTGCGATAGCAGTTCCGTTAGTCAATTCGCTATTCATTAAATAGGCAGGTTTTTCAGATACCGGACCCAATGCACGGAATCCCACTTGACACGCAGTAACTTCTTTGGCGCCGCCCACCATTAAAACTGTGCCAATTGGGTAGTCAGCGTCTGCAAGGTAATTTTCTGCTAAGTCAGCGTACTTTGCCTGTAATGCGACACCAGTGAAATTGTTGGCCACCAAGTCGCCACTACTGGTTCTAGAAGCTATTGTGTTGTTGCCAGCCGCTTCAGATGCTGTTCTGTAATTGCCACCAACATTTAAACTATCAGCTTGTGTTGCTGTTCCATTGAAACTAGTAGCATACACTGTTGCAAATCTTAAAGGAGTGCTTCCTGCGCCAGCTGTTAACGATCCAATGTTTGAAACGTTGTTCGATCCTGGTAATATATCAGAGCCAACTAGTTTCAATGGCGTTTTAACACCACTAGATGTAGTTTGGAATATAATCGTGTCGCTTAGTTGATTTTTAATTGTAGGAACAACACCATCAATGTATACTGCAAGGTCATTGTCATTGCCAACTGTATAGCCAACATCAGCAAACCGCTGAACAACTGTTGGATACGAAGATGCATCGTTTCTTACAAAACTGGAAGCTGAAACTCCACCTAATTTTTCTGAGTTACTTGCAGTTCCCCAGAATCTAAAATCAGTACTGGTCACACCAGCAACATTAACACCAGCTGTAGTGTTTGGTGTGTTGACTAAAGTAAGACCTTTCTTAATTACGCTAAAACCTGTAATAGGGTTAGTTGCTGTTTTTAAAGTAAACTCATCAGGTGAAATTACATACACAGTGGCATTGTTGGCAATAGCTTCAATAATAGCGTGTGGCGCATCACTTTCATCCACTACACTTCTAGATCTCAATTGTGTAAGGCCAGCATCTGCAACTGCTTGTGGACCAACTAGAGTAAACCCAGTTCCGTTCCATGCATATAACTGCTTGGTACTTGAGTTGAACCAAAAATCACCCACAGAAAGTCCTGTTGGTTCTGCGGTTCCAACTTCTGCTCCGCCGGTAGTTCTAAACTTGGTGCCATCATAAAACTTTAGCTTTTTATTGGCACTATCGTACCAAACTTGACCAGTAGTTTTCTTTGCAGGTTCAGTAGAATTTGCAAAATTTTCTAATAAAAATACAAAATTTTCATTTTGAACTTCGCCATAACCAGCGTAATTTTTACCAACGAGTTTGACGTCAAAGGTACTATCAACAGTTCCGTCTTCGACAACTGCCGCTAAATTACCATTGTATTTGTTAATATTGTAAGGCATTCCTTAACCCCTTTTGTATATTTATGTTAAACTGGCACATTACTGTATGCCCATCCTCTGTTTGAACCAGTGTACACAAGTGTAAAAGCCGCCCCTTGAGTTGATACCGTCAAATCTGCTGTTAATTTATTAATTTTTGAACCATTCCTGCCAATAGTTAAAGAATATGATGCAAAACCGTTATTTCCGCCACCATCAATAAATGCCACCCTGTCCCCAACTGATGGGCTTGCTGGAAGTATTACTGAGACTGCCGCTGACGTTGTATCAATTACTAGTTGATCTCCACTTACTGCTGAATAATTGCTGGTTTTTGTTACCCATTTTGTTTTAAGATTCCCACCAGTTAGGGTTAAATCACCAGAAACCGTAATGCTGCCAGTAATATCTAAAGCTGATGCAGGTGAGCTGTTGAAAATGCCTACCCTTTGATTAATAGCATCTATTGAAATAGCCTCTAGAGTGGCACCTCCACTACTTTTTACTTTAATTTTAAAATTCTGTCCAGGAGTTATACCAACTAGCTCAAACGCATCATTAGTAATTCTAACTTCATTATTTTGACTTGGTCCAAATACTAAAGGTTTTGTATTTTGTATAGTCAATGTTGACAACATTGATGTGTTTCCACCAGATGCTTCTGTACTTACAAAACTATTAGTAGTTTTAGAAGCACCGCTTGGGCTTACTAATGCGTCTGCTTTTGATGCCGTCACATAGAATTTTGAACCCTCTAGCGTAGACGCATTAAACCCTTTTTTTACTACTCCAGTGAATCCGCTAATTGCAGTTTTTGGAGTAAACTCTTCTTTGCTAAAGATACCAAATAATGTTTGATTAACCCAAAACTTAACAACGTGTTTCAAATTACCCGTTGCATCTAAAATACTAACCACTTCGGGTCCTGAAATACCCTGTTCATCAGTATAAAGCGGCCCAGCCAACAACAGATCAGATCCGTCATAAAAATACAACTGATTTTTTTGATTATTGATCCATAAATCACCCTGGATAAAATTAGTTGGTGTTATACTAGATACTATTGGACCGCCACTGGTTCTAAATCCAGAACCATCATAAACCTTTAATCGGCTGTCTGTTGTATCATACCAAATTTGTCCAATTATTGGGTAGTTAGGTGCGCTACTGTTTGCAAAATTTTCTAATAAATGAACTAAATTTTCATTAAACACCTCACCATAATTAGAAACGTTTTTTCCAATTAAAGTTAAATCAGTACTCAGTTGGTCAACTTTTGAATCATCTAGTTGTATTAGGATCGAACCGTTTGTTTTATTAATTGTATATGCCATTATGCAATCCTACCTGTGAATATAATATACTTAATTGCCTGATAATGATTAGTAATACTAATAGGCACGTTTAATGTAGTTGATGCAATATCATCCATATATACTCCACCGCTATCCACCATTAGTTGCCCCTGGCCAATTGCTGTTAGACCATTTGAAGCTTCAGCATTGGAAGCTGTTGGATTACCTGCTCTTGGTGCAACAGCATAAAACTGCTCACCAGTATTACTTTTAAGATCATGAACGTGTTCTGGAAGATTATTTTTAGTTATTGAAATCTCAGATCTTCCGCCCGTGCCTCCTAAAATATCAGCTGAAGCATCAGTTACTCTGTCAGCACTCGCACCAGCTGATGAATTAGACATGTTGTCCAATCCTAGAGGAAATCTACCTCTTAAATCAGGTAGTGCAAATGTTCCAGACCCTGTTAATAAACTCAATGCTTTATAACTGTATTGTAACACAGCAAATAAATCTGGGTACGTTGAAATTAACACTTCACTACCATCACATATTAAATAACCTGTAGGAATTGCTATTCCAGCAAATGGAAGAATGGATCCAGTAGGCATTGTTGCAACGTTCTTTAAGAATGTTGTTTTACTAAGCCTCTTTAAGGAGCCTGATCTGTTAATAATAAATTCATCAGTTAGTAAAGAATCAGTTGTTTCTGTTTTGTTTGCAATAAAACTACTGCTAATAATGCCAGTTAATACAACTTTACCAGATACAGTGGACCCGTTGTAGTTTATACCAGTACTTACTACGTCACTTGCTTGTA